>Ga0207866_1000138_pt1 | contig 120073 bp, 79 predicted proteins | sample HigsolmetaAR203D_FD_184835 | JGI IMG/M metagenome (GOLD analysis project Ga0207866, IMG submission 184835) | Ionic liquid and high solid enriched microbial communities from the Joint BioEnergy Institute, USA - AR20-3-D (SPAdes) (version 2) ...
AGTCTCGAATCCATGGCCAAAATCGTCAATGGGGAGCAAGTTCCTCTTGCATCCACCACACTCTTGCAGAAATAAATCTGGGTCACGCGGTAGAAATCGATTTTACACCACTTGACGGGACGCTACCTGAAAGCATGGCAGGGGAATATAGGAACTTATTTTTTTAACAGCATTTGGATTTCGGCGGTTGCCATTGTGCTTACTGTTCTTTTTGCCAGTATGGCGACATTCGCGATTACAAGAATGAGATGGAAGCTTAGCAAATTGGTGCTGGGCATGTTTATGGTAGGCTTAATGATCCCCCTTCACTCGGCTCTGATTCCACTTTTTAAACTGTATTTAAGTGTTAATCTGATTGATAATCCCATTTCAGTTTTCCTTTCGTACACAGCTTTCCATTTGCCAGTTACCATGATGATTTTACTTGGTTTTTACTATACATTGCCGAAGGAAATTGAAGAGGCAGCCATTATGGATGGTTGTTCGGTTAACCGCTTGTTTATACGTATTATTCTGCCAATGACGACCTCTGTGTTATCAACAACAGTCATCATTAATATGATCTATAACTGGAACGAGTTTGTATTCGTGAACACATTTATCAGTTCAGATAAGTATAAAACACTTACGGTTGGTATTCAGAACTTTATAGGCCAGTATCAAACAGATTGGGGCCGATTGGCGCAACTTTGATTATCAGTATGGTTCCGATCATCATCTTGTACATATTCTTTAGCAATAAAATCGTCGAAGGGATGTCCTCAAGTGCAATAAAAGGATAATCATGCAATGTTACGTTGAAATCAAAGCCGGCTTTACGCTCTAGCTCCACATCATCCCTACCACTCTATTCATACTCATACTGGGCAGTATTCCCCATTTCTCGATGACTTGAAAGGAGGTGGTTTATGGCGTGGAGATACATACCTCACCCTGTCACTCGTCTCAGAGATCCTTCATTGTCGTTTCCGTCAGAGGCTAAGCGAGAATGATGTATCCCAACCTCAGTTCAAAGGGACTTACAATGACTTTACATTGGGAGGGGATCGTAGTGAAGAAATGGTTCACTGTTGTCATTGCGTTGATCATGACTCTCGGCTTAACACAACAGGCAATGGCCTTAGACATTTCCGTCAGCAATAACGTGTACGACTTTGAGGCAGGAGCTTTTGAGGCGGTAGACGGCTGGTATGTCGGGGAGATCACGGTCAGATGGAATGGCAACGGCAATAACAAAGCCGATGTGACCTGGAGCGGCAACGAAGGTGAGGTCATCGTCACGCCATACACGGTAGTGAACAACAAACAGCGAGAAGGCACGCTTGGCATCAAAATTAAGCAGACCACAGAGGAACAGACTGTCGTGTTTACATTGACCAAGGTAAATAAACAAAAGCTGAACACCACGGTTGTCGTTCCCGCTTTGTACGACGGCCCCATTTACTTCGACGTATTGAGAACGGCGAACAACCCTGGATATTACTTCTCAGGCGCTCTCATTCATATGGGCGTTACGTTGACCGCCGATGCTGTGGATAAGGACACCTTCTCCGCCAAAGCCAGAGTAACCGAACATAACGGCAGCGTTCAGGGTTCATTTGGAAGTTTCGCTTGGGATCCGGATAAAGAGAGCTACGCTCTCGGAGATGGATGGGCGAGATGGAATATTGTTGACGCCTATGTATCTGATGCAGATGGGAATAGGGTTGACAAGGGCAACTATGTCAAAATCGACATCGAATGGAAGACAAGAACGGAGCCGAGTGGAGCCAGCAGTGCGAATCGATACGATGTTCCCGCAACCCGTGCAGCATGGTACACAGGAGGCAGCGCAGGAAACCTCATCGCCTATGCGAGCATAGAGGTTGACATTACACAGGAAAAGGATATCCCGGGAATTGCATCCGCAACTTATGTCCAGGGTGAAACCAAGCATGATCCTCTTTTCGATCAATTTGAGATCTTGGATGCCCCTGGCGGTGGCACATACGCGCTGTATACCCCTGAGAACGCAAGCGAGGACAACAAAAGACCGTTATTCATCTGGTTCCATGGCACAGGAGAACGCTATCACGGAGCTAATCCAGGTGGCAATCTCATAGGCAATAGAGCCCTTTCCTTCGCAGACAAGGAATTCCAGGTGGCCTTGGGAGGCGCCTATATCTTGGCACCGCAATCAGCACCTGACGGATGGAACGCGAATAGACTGAACGATATGGAAGAACTGATTCATCAGGTAGTGGCTGAACATCATGTTGACCCCGACAGAATTTATGTTGGTGGACTTTCCATGGGCACTGTCATGACAACTCTGCTGATCACCTCTACCACCGAGAATCAGATCAACTTCGCTGCAGCGATCCTCTGCTCCGGAGGCAACATCAGTGCGGCACAGGCAGAGATCATCGCAAACAAGGGTTTCCCTGTGTATCTGGTGGGCAACACATCAGACGGTGCCGCATCCGGCCTTCCTGCCTCTCTGGCGAACCTGCTGGCGGCAGGTGTGGACGCCAAGATGAAGTTGTATCCGGCGGGTCCCGTATTCGATGGCGAATTTTATTATGGTGCTCACGATTCCTGGAACTATATTTACAATAACCTTGTCGAAGATGAAAACGGTGAGACCATCTTCGAGTGGATTGCCAAACAGAGCCGTTAAGTTTCTCAAGCCTGTCTGTCATATTGGAGTGTAATAACAACCAGTTCAACCTGCGAGATCCATCTAGTATTATCGTGAAACCCAGAAATTGAACCGTTACGGGTTCAGCTTCTGGGTTTTGTGTGGCGAACGGTACGGAACATCCCCGTTTGCTCAGGAAAGCGTCACTATACTCCTTTCTGGAATATCACCTGTCTTTGCATGATGTTCACCGATTATTTGGCCGGTTGGAGAGCCGAGGGGACGTATCCCCGCTTTTTTGTTGCTAATGACAGGAAAAATCGATTATTATGGATGAACATAAAAATAGCATAGAAGAATATCTCAACAACAAGGAGCTAACAAAAGATGAAGCATGTTTCAGCAAAGCGGAAGTTTGTCCGTCATGGCCGTAGTGATCAGTGTCGTCGTATTCCTGGCAGGTTGTCAGAGTGAGCCAGCAGCTCCAGTTCCATCAACTGTAGAGAGCAATCAAGCAACCGAGAGTCAACCAACAGAGAATGAGAACGCCGGAGCCATTGCAGAAGAAGAACCAAATGAACTGTTTGCTGATATATCGAAGTACCAGTTTGTATTCTCCAGTGGGGTTGGGGCTTGGCAGACCATGCTGACTATTCATGAAGACGGAACATTCGAAGGATACTATTCCGACTCTGACATGGGGGTTACCGGAGAAGACTATCCGAACGGAGTCATTTATTCATCCACATTTGCAGGTAAGTTCACAACACCCGAGAGAGTGAATGATTATACTTATTCGATGTCGATCGAAACGATGCAACTTGAGCATGAAGCGGGAAGTGAAGAAATCATCGACGGTATCAAATACATCTACTGTGAGCCAAACGGATTAGATGACGCGACCGAGATCTATGTTTACACAACACAAGCGCCTTTAAAAGAATTGCCTGAAGGTTTCAGAAGCTGGGTTGGCTACGCGTGGTTGGATGATACGAAAGATGAATATCTACCTTTCTATGGGCTGTACAATATCGATACAGAAAGTGGATTTTCCAGCTATATGCTCGATGAAACAGTACGGACAGATTGAGCGCCATAACGGTATCAAGCGCAGAAGCAAACGGGCTTCTGCGCTTTTTTTGACGATTTTGTGATAAGGGTGTCCGTTTTCACGATCCTGACTTTTCGGCGTCTTTATCCTTATTACGTTTAGTGATATAATACAGTAAACGTAATACTGGGGGTTGATGGAAAAATGCGCGACAATACAGCAGGTGGCGCGCTAACGGAAACGACATTTCTCGTCCTCCTATCCACCTATACACCCAATCACGGGTACGGCATCATGCAATTCATCGAGCGTGTAACAAATGGCCGAGTGATTCTCGGAGCCGGGACGCTATACGGGGCCATTAACGCCTTGCTGAAGAAGAAATGGATCGCGCCAGTTGAAAACATCGAGCCGGGAAGCAACAAAAAAGAGTATGTGATCACAGATCTCGGCAAACAGATGGCCCAAAAGGAATTGAACCGCTTGAGTGAACTATACGGGTTGGCTTCTAGAATTATTGGAGGTGAACCACTATGAGGAAACGGGTAGTTCGATACTTTTTCGACTTTACGGACGGCCAAGAGAAATGGTTGAATGAAATGGCGGCAGCAGGATGGCGGCTTGTAAAGTGCGGGCAACTGACTTATGATTTCGAACGCTGCGAACCCGGCGAGTACGAGTACGCCGTGGAATTCGTCGCGGATCAGTCGTATGCCAAGTCCCAGGATTACAAGGCGTTTCTCGAAAGTATGGGATATAAAACGTTCTATAAGAATATCAATGTTGGTTTGTACATCGGCAAGGTCAAATGGCGCCCGTGGGGAGAAGGGGCGGGGCAAATGACGACAGCCCCCGGCAGCTTTCAAAAAGAGCTGATCATCGTCGAGAAGAAAAAAGACGGCAAGCCCTTTGAGCTCCACACTGACTTAACGGATTCTCTGGCGCTATATAGGAAAACCTGCATGGCGTATTTTTGGTATGCTGGGGGAATGTTGGCCCTGGCGCTGATGCTGCTGCTCAGTACGGTGTGGATGCCATCAGTCTATTCGTTGCTGGGCGCAGGTCTCTGCGGGGTACTGGGATTCCGATGGCTAATACCGGGTGTGAAGACTTCTCGTAAAGTCCGCAGGCTCAAGGAAGAAGCGACGACGAACGAATACGAAGCGCCATCCATGAAGAAAAAAGTTTTGGACATGATCCCCATAGCCGCTGGTGCTATTGTTCTCGCAGCGGTAGTATATGGGGCACTGTATCTATCCGGCGCACAGTTCGATAGCTACTCGGCCCGGGGTATGCTCCAATTAAGCTGGGGTAACCACTGGCACGTAAGCTATAAGGAGTTGAACGGCTACAAGCAGCGGCGTGTAACCTTAGATGAAGGCACACATACTTTTACGATCGAAATCACAACGAACGCGGGTGAGTTGGACCTTTCGATCACAGGGGAAGACGGAACGGTATATTATCAAGGCTCGGGGCTACCAACATCCGCTTTCGAGGTTCAGGTGGACATAGCCGCTAGAGACAAATTAACGCTCCGTGTAGACGCCGAAGGCCATAGCGGAGGCTATAAGATCAGATGGGAGTAATGAAGGGCTGAATCACCGACTTCCGTATGCAAGGATAACGGTTCCATTGACATGTTCCCATAAACCGTTACGATAAGGATGACCCTAACCAAATAAGTCCGAGTTGAAAGTGGGTACTGAAAATGCACTACAGACTAGGAACAGTAGATGATCTAAATGAAATATACGGCTTGATCAGCGATGCAATTCAGCTTATGGAAAAGCAGGGAATTCATCAGTGGGATGAGTTCTATCCAACGAAGGAAGTTTTACTGGATGATATAAATAGCCATACATTATATGTGGCTGTGAAGGATGAGAAGATCATCGCCATCTATGTCCTTAACCAGGAATGTGATGAGGAGTATCATACATGCGAATGGCACAATCCAGACGAAAGTGCATGTATCATTCATCGATTATGCGTGTCAGCAAATGATCAAAATAAGGGTATCGGTTCTATGTTGCTGGCCCATATTGAGGATCAAGTGAAGAGTATGGGGTATTCATCCATTAGACTCGATGTGTTTTCCGAAAATCCTCATGCGATTCAACTATATAAGAAAAATGGTTACGAAAAACGCGGACATGCAGACTGGCGTAAAGGACGTTTCTACCTAATGGAGAAGACGATATGCGGATGATGCGATTAAATAGCCAGCCAGAAGCTCTGGCTGGCTTGTCGTTTTAACTGTCTCTGCCTGGAGTCAAATCATACGAAACCGATTCGATGAAGGAATCGAATTGATGCATGGTCAGTTCATTGAAGCCGAGCTTGGCGCTTCGGATCATCGTTCTGGTTGGCTAGGCTCTATCAATTCTCCAGATGCATGATATATGGTTCTATATACTTGGTGATGAAATCAATGCGGTCAAGAACTTTCGGCTTGAACACAGAAGTGATGGATACGACCAGATTCTCGTTGGCGTTCACGTAGATGACATTGCCGCTGTCTCCGATCGCAGAGTAGATGGAACCCTTCTCATCCAATACCCACCACAAATAGCCATATTGCATATGATGAAATCTTTCGCCGCCCTTTACGCGAGGTGTAACCATCTGGGATATCCAGTCCGCTGATACGATGGTGCGATTGTTGAATACACCTTGGTTAAGGCACAACTGCCCGATTCGGCACATCTCTTCAGCAGATAAACATAGGCCAAAACCTGCTGCGGGTGTTCCACCCGGATCACTGAGCCACCAGTTGCCTTTGGGGGACTTGGATGTGACAAATTCCAAATGCTCCTCTTTGTTATTCACGAAACAGCTTGTTCTCGGTGCTATACCAAGCGGCTGGAACAGATGCGTGTTGGCAAAGTCCAGTGTCGACATATGACTTGCCTGGGCCAGAATTCCGCTCAATATCTGGATGCCCAGAGTGGTATACCTCATTTCGCCTGTCATCCCGGCTCTTCCACCGAGACAATCCAGGGCTGCTATGGCCCAATCCCCGGTTGTGCATATTTTCGTCCAAGGCTCTGATTTGAATTTATATGGCGCTGTCATGGTCATTAGATGGGACAAGGAGACTTGCTGTATCGTCTTCTCTCCGCGCTTGATACCATACTCGGGAAAGAATTCCATCACTTTCTGGTCGACGCTTGCGATCATGCCTTGATCTATGGCGATACCGATCAGTATGGACAGGATGCTCTTGGTGACTGACGCGATATGTACGTTGTCGTCTGGTTGATAACCATTGAAAGTATCCGTATAGACGACTTTACCGTGTTTGGCTGCTGCGATTTGGCGAATATTCGGCAGCTTGTCAGCTATGAAAGAATGTAAGTCATGTTTGTTCATCTTCGATCCTCCGTATCTTTTATCCTTGACAATATCCTAAAAAAGGATATTCTATTATAAAATTACTTTCAATGTTTTCTTGACTGGATAGAAACCTGTCTCAACGGTTTTCAGCATGAACAGTTGGAAGAGTCAGGGGGTAAAAGGGGTACTGAGATTCAGCCCTATATGGAAAGCCATGGGTTCGAACCAGTTGAGTTGGTAGGTTCTTCGAGTGTTGGGGGATTGATGAGTCATGATTACCTCGCCAGTTGTGAGAACGACAGGGGCTTATATGCTTATGCTCTTCGCTCTATCGGTTCCATTCTGGCTGCTTGGATATCTGGCAGGGAAGATGCTGCCCGCACAGTTGCCGATCAGCGCTCTTCAGGCGGTCTGTCCGCTGCTCTCGGCGGTCATCCTGGCAGGTGTGCGGGAGGGGAGGGGCGGCATCCGGGATCTGCTTAGACGGGTGTTTGAGATTCGCCCCGCCAAGTTCCTCGTTTGGTATGTGCTGAGCTTCTTGACGATGCCCGTGGTCATGCTGCTGTCTTACGTGCTGATGCGCATGCTGGGCAGGCCGGTACCCGAACTTGATGTTTCCTTGCCGGCCGTGCTGGGGGCAATCATCGTGTTCCTCGTCGCTGCCATGGCCGAAGAAGCGGGCTGGATGGGGTATGCCGCCGATCCTTTGCTCAGGAAGGGAAGTGTCCTGACGGCATCCATCATCCTGGGCGCAGCGTGGGCGGTCTGGCATGTGATTCCCTATGATCAGGCGGGCCGTTCCGCTGAATGGATATTCTGGCAATGCGTCTTTACCGTTCTCGTCCGTATCCTGATCGTCTGGCTCTACAACAATAGCGGACGGCAGGTGCCGGTGGCGGTTCTTTTCCATGCCATGATCAATGTTACGTATGTGCTGTTCCCTGTGGGGGGCTCCTACTACGACCCGGCCGTTACGGCAATGATCGTTGCTGCGATAGTCGCGGCGGTGTTGATTCTGCAGAGAGCAAGCACTTTCCGGTAATCACTGGGAAACATGGCGATCAAGGTGAGGATTCGTATCCGCCTATCCGAATGGAGACAAATGAATGGTTAAACACATAGGATCTATCAGAAAGGAGCATGAAGACGTGTTCATCGTAAACGTAGAAGGCGCGATCTGCAAGGATGACAAATGGCTCGTGATTAAACGAAGCAGCAAAGAGGAACATGCAGGGGGGACTCTGTCTCTGGTGGGAGGAAAAGTAGACGTTGAAGGTAACACGAACCATATTCTGGAACGAACCATAAAACGAGAAATGGATGAAGAAGTAGGCATTGACATCAAAGATGAGGTTACGTTTGTATACAGTTCTTCCTTTGTATCGGATGATGGACACAACGTGATCAATGTGGTATTCCTGTGTGAATATGACAGAGGCACTGCACATAGCAAGAGCCCCGACGAGGTTGAGGCGGTTCATTGGATGACCTACGATGAAATCATGAATCATCCCGATGCTCCTCCATGGACCAAGGAGAGCATCAGAAGAGCAGCATTGGCTAGGGGATAGCCTAAAGGGACTCTGGTTTACGGTATGGCAAGCTTAAGGCCAATGCATATGCTGCCCTTGCCGATGAAGAAAACACGGATAGCTTAGAGGGCTTAGGTTCCTCTAAGCTTTTTTATGCCCGATAATTGACGGGGAATCCATCTTAACCATCTATTGATCGATGTGTCTTATTGTAATATAATGTACTGGTACGATAAGTACACTTGATGGGAAGTGACTTTAATTTGGAAATCATCATCAGCAATAATTCGAGCAAGCCCATCTATGAGCAAATCTCAAGCCAGATCAAAGCATTGGTGATGAATGGAAAGCTGAAACCCGGTGACCCCATTCCCTCCATGCGTTCACTCGCTAAGATGATACATGTCAGCGTCATCACCGTGCAAAGGGCCTATGAGGATTTGCAACGTGATGGATTTATCGAAACGACTGTAGGCCGTGGAAGCTTCATATCCGCGCATCATCGCAATGTGATTCATGAAGAACACCGGAGGAAGATGCATGAACACTTGCGGTTGGCTGTGGAAGCCGCTCGTATGAGCGGGACCACATTAGACGAGCTGACAAGGTTATTAGTGATGTGTTACGAGGAGGACTGCCAATGAGATATAGTTTGGAAGTAAGCAATCTGACGAAGGCTTATCCGGGGTCAGATTTTCGTCTGGATAATGTATCGCTCGCCGTTCCGCAAGGGAGCATCATGGGATTCGTAGGCGAGAATGGCTCAGGGAAAACGACGACGATCAGTTGCATATTGAATACCCTCAAACCGGACAGCGGCGTGATCAAAATCTTCGGTGAGGAAATGACGGAAGAACGTACGGATATCCGCGATCACATCGGAGTTGTATTTGATGCCATCAATTTCCCCGAGGCGCTCACGGCCAACAAGCTGGCGTCGGTGTTTAAAGATATTTACCAGCATTGGGACGGAGGGCTTTTCCAGCATCTGCTTCAAAGGTTGCAAGTTCCGGCTGATACCAGGATCAAAGATCTGTCCCGGGGAATGACGATGAAGTTGGCTACAGCGGTAGCTCTATCCCATGGGGCGAAGCTGTTGTTGTTGGATGAGGCTACGTCCGGCCTTGACCCGGTTGTCCGGGAAGAGATGCTGGATCTGTTTCTGGAGTTTGTAGAAGACGAAGAACATTCGATTCTCATCTCCTCGCATATAACCAGCGATCTGGAGAAGATCGCGGATTATATCACTTTTATACACAGCGGCAGAATCATCCTGACGGAAGACAAGGATATCTTGCTATACCAATACGGCATAGCCCGCTGCACGGCGGATCAGTTCCAAAGTCTTGATAAATCGGAATATCTATCATCCCGGAAGAGAGGATTTCAGGTTGACGTCTTGATCTCGGATAAAGAAGGTTTCTCCAGGCGTCACCGCGACATTACCGTCGATAACACCACCATTGATGAGATTATGCTCTTGCTGGTTAAGGGGGATCATTAGATGAGGGGACTTGTCCGAAACAACTTTTATTCCATGTCAAGCAATATCTATCTGTCTTTCATCATCGCAGCGGTTTTGGCCCTCGTGCCGGCCATCTTTCGGGAAGCCTTGTTGACATCGATGATATTGGCGGTGCAGATTTTTATTTTCGTTGTTAATACGGGAGCCTCGTTAAGGATAGATGAAACATCGAAATGGAGCAAATTTGAACTGACGCTGCCTATCCGACGGCACACCATCGTCAGCGCGAAGTACGTGTCCTTCGCAATCCTCATCCTGATGGGGATCTTGTCGAGTCTACTTACCCTCGCGGCATGTTACGTTACGGGACTGTCGCTTGATCCGGCGATTGTCACATTCAGCTACGGATTCGGGCTGACCTTAGCGATCACATCAGTAGCCCTCATGTATCCCATCATGCTGAAGATCGGTACGGAGAAGAATGAGCTGATTGTGTTCTTTTGCGGGTTCGTAGCGATAGGGATCATGCTGCTGCTGGCCGCGCTTCTCGCTCCGTTTACAGGAGGCATGCAGTTCCGTCATCCGCTGGTCAGCATCGTGTCTGCTTGTACGTCGATGCTGCTGTTTATCATTTCCTACCTCGTGTCCGTTCGCATTCATCGCACGAAAGAGTTCAGGTAATCGGCCTTTCATGGAAGGGCTTCGAATTCAGCCTCAGTTTGAAAGCCATATTAGAACAGGGCGATCTGGCTGCCAGAACCAGATCGCCTTTTATCTTAATTATGGTTACGTCAATGAACATGTTCCGCTAATTTTGTTAACCCGGCAAATAATAGCGCGTCGATGGCTGCTTGCTCTTTATAGCAGTTCGTTAAATTTTGTCAACATAAAGTGCCTGCCAAGCTGTGCTTTAAGTTTTTTTTAAGAAGGTTTCCTTTATGATGGATGCAAGAACTAACAGACCAAGATGTAATCTGGGTAAAATCACCAGGCGATGATAAGGGGTTTGGTAAGATGTCATGGTTACGCTTAAAGAAATTAGTGGAACAGCATCTACTGCATCCGGAAATTGATATAAACACATATAAAATCAACAACCGCACTAAGCCGTAAGGCTCACTGTACGCCGCAGACGAAGGAATCGTCTGCGCTTTTTTCTGCTTAATTAAAGGATGGTGTCATAAAAATGTCGAAGTATCTTGGTTGAAAATAATGACAAAGGAGAACCGCTACATGAAAAAACGGATCATTTATTCGATTGTATGTGCGTTATTGATCACGCTTGTCCTACCGATTCACCCCTTTGCTCAAGCAAACTCAAATGTCCGCAAAGTCACTTATGAGGAATATCTCAATATGGGACGTGACACTGAAAATGAGGATTGTTACGAAAGGGCCCATGACAGTCGCAGAGCTCGCCCCTCGGGCACGGCTGGTGGTCTTATCTTTGACTACTCCCTTTTGCCAGATCCACAAGAGATGATCTTTGTCTGTATCAACAACAAGTTCCTCGTAACCGATGTTCCGGTTATAGCAGAGAACGGCTCGACTCTCCTTCCGATGCGAGCCTTGTTCGAGGCCATAGGAGCATCCGTTACCTGGAATGGATCGACCAACACGGTCACCGCGAAGCTGGGTCAGTCCGTCATTGAAATTACCGTGGGCAAGCTGACAGCCAAGGTAAACGGCACGGAAGTCACCATGCCTGTAGCAGCCCGTGCTTCGCAAGGCAGAGTGTATATTCCGCTCCGTTTCGTGTCGGAACAGTTGGGGCTTACGGTTATCTGGGAACCGAATAACCGAATCGTGAAAGTAATCAATTATCCGGAACTTACTGTGAAAGTGGTTCCGACGCAGGTGAAAGCCAATACGGAAGATTATAATTACGGCAACTACTTCAGTATTGCCAGACGATTCTTGCTGAAGCACAACGGGGAAGTGCACTGGCTGCAACAATCGGGTGATCAAATATATGTACAGATTTTTGATGAATCCTTAAAGTCAAAAGGTGAGGTGACACTTCAACGAGAGTTGCAACAATTGGGCGGAGCTCACGTTGGGGATGACGGCAACTTCTACCTGATCTTCGGGCAAGATAATATCGAAGAATCAGATACCAAGACGATTTATCGCATTGTGAAGTACGACCAACATTGGAACAAGATCAGTCAAGCCGATGTGAAGGACGTCCATGTCACCAAAACTTTCCATGCCAGCAATCTGACGATGGACAGCAAGGACGGAATTCTGGTTATCTATTCTGCTCGTGAAAGGTATAAGTCAGACGATGGCATTAATCATCAATCCAACATTCCTATTCATGTCCGAATGGATGATATGACCATCCTGTATTCCGGAGGCGCATGGCCCCGCAATCACGTCAGCCACTCCTTTGCAAACTATGTGAAAATGGATGAAGGACGCATCGTATACCTGGATCATGGAGATGGTTATCCGCGTTCGATTGTCCTGCAAGTGGAAGAGTCAGAACGCATCAAAGCAGAGATTAATATCATCTCTTTCCCTGGGAGAATCGGAGACAATTATACCGGTGCACAGGTCGGTGGACTGGAAGTAGCGAAAGATCATTATCTGGTTGTCGGTACTTACAATCAATTTAGTGGAACCGCAGCTCAATTATTCCTCGCGATGGTTCCGAAACTGGCAGTCACGGACGATGAGGTGGATCTCGTCTATCTCACCGGACCTTCGGATACTTCCGTGAGAGAAACGCATCTTGTGAAGCTGGATGATGATCGTTTCGTTCTGGTATGGAGTGATGTTGGAAGCAGGCACAATGTAAGCTATGTGATCGTGGATGCACACGGCAAGATGATCGGCCAACCGAAGAGGTACGAAGGCATAACGTCTCCTGGACATTTGGACCCTATCGTGTTGGATGGCAAGTTGGTTTGGTATTATCAGGAGGGCATATACAGCAAAGAGGAAACGGCATTATTTTATATGCTGGACATCGAATGATGAAAGGACAGCATGCAAAGTCGGTGGCCGCGTTCGTGCGTATTGTGATGTGTCAGTATAGCTTCATAGAAATGAATAATGAGAGGTTCTTGTCTAGGGCAAGACCTCTCTTCTCATCTAAACTCTTTAGTTCATCGGGTAAATGTCAATAGTCTATACCTCTGACTGGGGTCCTGAGAAGTGATATGATGAAACCAGATTTCTGTCTATTAACCCCTCTGGTTGGGAAGAAGGAGTGGTTCTATGGAATATCATGTGTCGGTGACAGGTGACGATCAGGCGAAGGGAACGGCTGGCCAGCCCTTCCGTACCATATCACGCGCTGCGTCTCTTGCAGAACCTGGTGATACGGTGATCGTTCATGCCGGTGTTTACAGGGAATGGGTCAATCCGGCTCGCGGCGGGACGGAGGAGCATCGAATCGTATACCGGTCTGCAGGAGACGGTGAAGTCGTCATCACCGGAGCGGAGCGCATCACCGATTGGAAGGATGAAGGAGGCCATGTCTGGAGCACAGAAGTCCCCAATTCCATATTCTCTGTGCGCAATCCCTTTGAAGTCGAGTTGAGTGGAGATTGGCTGTTTGACGGAGCGTTCCCGGTCCATCTCGGTGATGTCTATCTGGACGGCAAGTCCTTGTATGAATGTGAGAGTGTGGATAAGGTGCGCAAGCCCGAAGTGTGGCCGGATGCCAAATATCCCGAGGACTCTCTGCTGACATGGTACGCCGAGGTTGGTTCAGCGACAACGAAGATATGGGCCAACTTCGGCGGTAAAGATCCTCGCAAGGAGAATGTCGAGATCAGTGTCCGGCCGTATTGCTTCTGGCCTGATCAACCAGGACGCGACTACATAACCGTAAGCGGATTCACCCTTCGCCAAGCATCGCCTCAGTGGGCGCCGCCAACCGATTATCAGGAAGGCTTAATCGGCCCGCACTGGAGCAAGGGCTGGATCATCGAGAACAATATCATCAGTGAATCCAAAAGCGTCGGCATCAGCCTGGGCACCGCAATCGGTACAGGACGCGCCAAGGTGAACGGCAGGCACATGAAGGGCGGCACGCAACGTGAACAGGAAGTGATCATGCGAGCGCTTCACACTGGCGGATGGCATAAGGATCGGGTGGGCAGCCACATCGTCCGGGGCAATGTGATCCATGATTGTGAACAGGCCGGCATCGTGGGCCATATGGGGGCTGCTTTCAGCCATATCTATCAAAACCGTATCTACAACATTCACCATAAGCGCCTCAGACATGGTGCCGAAGTGGCGGGCATCAAGTTGCACGCTGCCCACGATGTGCAAATCAGGGAGAATACGATCTACAGTTGTTATCGTGGATTGTGGCTGGACTGGCAGGCACAGGGTACCCGCATCAGTCGCAATGTATTCTTCGATAATCTGTCGGAGGACTTCTTCGTCGAGGTTTGCCATGGTCCATATATGGTGGATCATAATCTGTTCCTTTCGCGGATGAACTTCAGAAACATGGCGCAAGGCGGAGCATTCGCCCATAATCTGTTCGCAGGCCGATTCGTGGTTCGTTCCGAGCTTACCCGTACCACGCCGTACCACTTCCCCCATGAGACGGCTGTGGCAGGCTACTCGAACATCAACGGCGGCGATGACAGGTACTATAACAATGTGTTCGTGGGGGATGATGACGCGCATAAGGAGCCTGTTCCCATCACTTTCTTCGAGCATCTGCCGCTCAAACCCAGGGACGAAGTTGGCCCTGACGGGAAGACGATCATGGATGGTGTCCCGGACAATTCTATCTGCTATCTGCACCCTGTGGGGCTGGGCGGCTACGACAAGCATCCGAATGCCAGAGATAAGCAGTGGTGGGAATACACCAGAGAGGAGTTTGCAGAGCTTGGTGAGGATATCAAGCAGATGATCTTCACGGGTAATGCCCCTCTTCCGGTGGCGATGGGCGGCAATCTGTACCTGAACGATGCGGTTCCAGGCCGTCATGAACCGGATGCGAAGATCTATGGGCAGAAGGGGATTACAGTGGAGACCAATCCCGCGCAAGGTAAGGTGCGCATCCACATAGATGAACCCGAGCTATTGCGTGGAGCTTCTGCTATGCTGGTCACCACCGATCTGCTGGGGAAGACCTATCATGCAGAGATGAAGTTTGAACAACCCGACGGTACTCCTTATCGGCTGGACTCTGACTTCTTCGGGAACAGGAGACCTGACGCGGATGTCACCGCCGGTCCGTTCGAATTCACTGCGAATGGCCCCATCGAATATGAGTTTTAGAAGAAGACCCTTCCGGCGGGATATGCCCTGCCAGAAGGGTCTTCTATCTGTTTACGCTTGGACCTGAGCCAGGTATTCGATGAGTCTGACGAGGGTGGCAGCGACTTCGGCACGGGAAGCGATGCCCTTCGGGTCGAAGATGTTGTTGCCCTTGCCTGTTACGACGCCGATGCCCTGCAGCGCCTTAACGGCCTCCAACGCCCAAGGACTGATCTCGCTTTCGTCCGTGAAGGACGGAGCTTGGCTTGGAGGAATCTCATAGCCCTTGTACGTCAGATAGTTATACAGGATCACCAGCATCTGTTCGCGTGTCACCGGTGCATCAGGATCAAACAGATCCGGGCTGATCCCGTTAACGATACCGCTGGCAGCCGCCCACTCAACTGCCGCTGCGTACCACTGTCCGTCCGCCACGTCATTGAAACGCGAATTCGTGTAATCGGAACGGTCAATGTTCTCGAGATTGGCCAGTACCTGTACGAACATCGCGCGCGTCATGGTGGTTCTTGGCGAGAATGTCGCGGACGATGTGCCGTCGAACAGGCCGAACGTGTATGCGTGATTGACGTAGCTGTAGAACCAGGCGTTACGGTTCACATCCTGGAACGGATTGCCCGACACTACGGTGAAGCCAAGCGGAGTTTCCTCATTGAGCTGAAGCTCTGCACCCTCCCGGATGGTGAACGATATGCCGTCATTCAAGATGATGGCTGCGTTGTTCGATCCTGCCGCGAACTTGCCGTTCTTGTCGATCGTCGTACCTGCTGGCACACGAATCTTGGTGCCGTTCTTCGTCACGATCTCTCCGCCGCCTGGCAAGGTCGTGTTGCCGTTCTGATCCGTTACCGGAGGCTGGTCTTCCGGTGTGTTCAGCGTGTAGGTTGGTGGCGGCGATCCCGCGTCTGTATCGCTGTCCGTATCTTCGCCAGTACCGCCATTACCAATGCCTGGATTGATAATGATCGGAACATAGCCTCTCCTCGGCGTTGCCGTCACACTTGCCACCGCACCATCGCCTTTCTCGTTGACTGCGACGACCTTGAAGGTGTACTCCTGACCGTTCGTCAGGCCCTTGAAGGTATATTCGAATGTGGATCCATTCAACGAGACCGGTGCTTCATCACCGTGCCAGACTTTATAGCCGGATATCGATTTGCCGCCGTCGAACGCCGGAGCAGCCCATTTCAATGTGACCTGGCCGTCGCCTTCCGTTGCTGTCAAGTTTCTCGGTGCATCAGGCGGGCTTGGTTTGCGTTGCGAGAACATCCAATCGAAGACGTCTGTGTAGTCATCGTTCCAAGGCGGCAGGTTCGGGGACTGGATAATTGGAGCGATGCTCCAGGTGTCTCCAGTATGCGGATTCTCCATCGTGATCTGGTTGTACAGAACCGCTGCTTCGACTTCGTGCGCGATATACCTGACCAGTGGAGGGTCGTTATTCGGATCAGGTCTTTGACTTGGCTGATCATATTGATTGTATGGCCAGGTCAGTGCTTCATTGCTATCGAAGCGGGAAGCTCTGGCATTGTTCAGTTTGTCGATATCGTGAATCATGTTATCGACGTTGCTGGCTCCGCTGTCATACGTGTTGACGAACAACCAGTAAGCGAGATCCCGGTTTTCTTCCGCCGTCGGCCAACCCGAGGAGATGCCCATCGGTGCAGCCGCTGCGAAGAAGCCGGGGTAGGTGTTGATCAGGTTGGTCGTCACACCGCCGCCCATTGAGAAGCCTGCCACATAGATGCGGTTGGGGTCTACCAGACCGCGGGAAACCAGATCGTCGATGATCGCCTTGATCGCACTCACTTGCGGAGCATTGCCGTCACTGTAGGAGATATTGAGAATATGGCTGGCGTACTTGGCAGGATCCTGTTCGATCCGCTTCATCAGAGCGACGGAACCGTTGGCAGATTTCATCGACGCTTTCTGGTCGATATGGGCCTGTGTGCCGCCGCGCGAGAATCCGTGGGTATAGACATACAGCGGCAGTCCTTTGACTTCCTTGTCTGCTTCATCCTTATGGATGTAGAGCGCGTAGTTAACCGCCTCGGTCGCATGTGCTGTGAACTTGTCAAGGATCGGGTTCACCACACCTGTCTGTTTGAAGACGGCGTGGTTGATCGGGTCACCCTCGGTCAACACGATATCGCCACTTAACACGATGTTGTAATTTTGCTTGGTCGAGTTGCTGCCATCCAGCGTTGTGTTGCCGCCGACTTCCGTATAGAACTCCAGTTCAACAACGATATAACGGCCGCTTGCCAGTCCGTCCTGATAGTCCGGCGAATTGAAGACTTTGCCCTGATAGCCGCGCACGTTCGGTTCGTTGTTGGCATACACTCTGGAGATGTTGCGCGTCCCTTCATAGACCACCAGTTCATCAACGAGAGTCGTGTTACGGGCTGACACGGTGAACAAATCCGGACGAAGCTCAGAGCCTAACGCTTCGCGACCTTCGCCCAGGTCAATGATCACCGCCGTTGTGTACTCGCCGCGGGCGAAGTTGTCATTCCATACGATGAAGGGAAGCTGCTCAGCGGTTGGGTCATCCTTAAACGTCACGCGGATCTTATGGTCAGCGCTGATATTGGTTAAGGTGAACGTATTGTCGCTTGTCACAGTCACCGCTGCGCCATCTACTGTTACGGCATCCACCAATTTGCCGGAATCCGGAACCACTGTAAAGGTGATGTCCGAACCGGGGGAGACTCTCATCACATTGCCGGGTACATTCGGCGTCACTTTACCGCCTGTTTCCGTGAAGATCGTGATGGAGTGTCTGGGATCCTCTTCCTCCGCCAGGATCAGCTCGATGCTGTCCCGGAATGCAGCATCGCTGTTGAAGCCCGTATCCGGCGTTCCGAAGGCGGATACAACTTCATAGCGGTCTGCGCCTTTTTCCGTTGAGTTGTTGATGTTCACTTCGAAGGTCAGCTTGCCCGGCTTCAAGACCAGGTCACGTTTCGGAATTCTGATCTCGACGATGTAGCCGGTGTCCGTGATCTTGGTCCACGCCGCTCTGTCCGTATGGGACTGGCCGGAAAACACGCCTGTCGCACTGACACGCCATTGGTTGGAACCGCTGGAACCTGGCCCGACGAAGAACTCCACGCTGTCGTAAGTATGATCTCCGCCAGATCCCGTATAGAGATTGCTGTCTTGTACCACTACGCGAGCGTACACGTAGTCATAGTCCCACAGGATCCTGACAGTACCCGTGGCATGGGGTCTCGGATCGTTAGGCACCGTGCTTCGGTTGATGGGATACACATTGGTCTTGTACCACAATGGGTCGTCGGAGCCGAGCTCCGGAGTTCCGAACATGGCGGTTGGACCATGCAACTCGCCCAGTTTGCTCTGCGAGAACATCCAGTCGAAGATATCTGTGTAGTCATCGTTCCAAGGTGGCAGGTTAGGGGACTGAGCGGTCGGAGCGATGCTCCAGGTGTCTCCAGTATGCGGATTCTCCATCGTAATCTGGTTGTACAACACCGCCGCTTCGACTTCGTGTGCGATATAGTCAGGCAGGTAAGGATCGCCATCCGAAGTGGGTCTTTGACTTGGCTGGTCATATTGATTGTATGGCCAGGTAAGAGCTTCGTTGCTGTCGAAGCGGGAAGCCCTGGCATTGGTCATTACTGGCATATTCTTAGAGATGAAGTTATCGAGGTTCGTTTGGTAGAAACCTGTGTTATGGTTATTGACAAATATCCAATAGGCCAGATCCCGGTGTGCTTCGTTGGTGCTCGCCTCCGGTGAGCCGCTTACCGGGGCCATCGGTGCAGCCGCCGCGAAGAAACCAGGGTAGGTGTTGACTAGGGTGTTCGTATATGCGCCGCCCCATGAGAAACCTGCTACATAGATGCGGTTAGGATCAACAAGACCGCTGGCAACCAGGTCGTCGATGGTTTTCTTGACATCGGCTGTTTGTGGAGTGGATGTTCCATTGTAGGAAATATTGAGGATGTGGCTGGCATACTTAACGGGATTCTCTTCCATTTTCTTCATCAGGGCAACCGAACCGTTGGCGGATTTCATCGATGCTTTCTGGTCGATCTGTGCCTGTGTGCCGCCGCGTGACATGCCGTGAATATACACATACAGAGGCAATCTTTGAACCTCGCGGCCTGCTTCATCCTTGTGGATATAGAGCGCGTAATGGAACGACCCGTTTGTATGGGTGGTAAACTTGTCAAGGATCGGATTCACCACACCGACCTGTTTAAAGATGGCATGGCTGATCGAACCGCCTTCGGTCAACACGATATCGCCATTTAACACGATGTTGTAATTTTGCTTAGTCGAGTTACTGGTGCCATCCAGCGTCGTGGCGCCGCCGGCTTCCGTATAGAACTCCAGTTCAACGACGATATAACGGCCGCTTGCCAGTCCGTCCTGATAGTCCGGCGAATTGAAGACTTTGCCCTGATAGCCGCGCACGTTCGGTTCGTTGTTGGCATACACTCTGGAGATGTTGTGCGTCCCTTCATAGACCACCGTATCGCCGGTCAGGGTCGTGTTACGGGCTGACACGGTGAACAAGCCCGGATGAAGTGCCGAGCCTACGGCTTCACGGCCATCGCCCAGGTCAATGATCACCGCCGTTGTGTACTCGCCGCGGGCGAAGTTGTCATTCCATACGATGAAGGGAAGCTGCTCAGCGGTTGGGTCATCCTTAAACGTCACGCGGATCTTATGGTCAGCGCTGATATTGGTTAAGGTGAACGTATTGTCGCTTGTCACAGTCACCGCTGCGCCATCTACCGTTACGGTATCCACCAGTTTGCCTTGATCGGGAATCACTGTAAAGGTGATGTCCGAACCGGGGGAGACTCTCATCACATTGCCGGGTACATTCGGAGTCACTTTACCGCCTATTTCCGTGAAGATCGTGATGGAGTGTCTGGGATCCTCTTCCTCCGCCAGGATCAGCTCGATGCTGTCCCGGAATTCAGCATCGCTGGTATATCCGGAATCCGGTTTCCCGAAAGCGGATACAACTTCATAGCGGTCTCCGCCTTTTTCCGTCGAATTGTTGATATTCACTTCGAAGGTCAGCTTGCCCGGCTTCAAAACCAAGTCACGTTTCGGAATTCTGATCTCGACGATGTATCCGGTGTCCGTGATCTTGGTCCACGCCGCTCTGTCCGTATGGGACTGGCCGGAGAACACGCCTGTCGCACTGACACGCCATTGGTTGGATCCGTTGGAGCCAGGACCGACGAAAAACTCCAGGCTGTCATATGTATGGTCTGCCCCAGGCCCTCGATACAGGTTGCTGTCTTGTACCACTACGCGAGCGTACACGTAGTCATAGTCCCACAGGATCCTGACAGTACCCGTGGCATGGGGGACGGGGGCGTCCGGCACCGTGCTTCGGTTGATGGGATACTCATTGGTCTTGTACCACAAAGGGTCGTCGGAGCCGAGCTCCGGAGTTCCGAACATGGCTGTGGGAGTGTCATTCGCTTCCGCGAGATCGATATTGGCCGTGTCGGCGAGTATGCCAACAGGCATAAGCGACGTCAACATGGCCAGGCAACAGAGTAACGAGAGCACTTTGCTGCCTCGTTTGGACATTAATCATTCCTCCTTTGCTTTTTGGTATTTTCAACACATTACCAAATCTGGCAATCACCTCCCTGATTTTAATGATGAAATTCGTGCACGCTTTTTTCACTGTAAGAATTAAAGATTTTTACCCCAGAAATTATGGAACCGCATACAAAATAATGAAAGCGATGGGAAACGGAGTTGGGGAGATGTTGTTGAAAAAAATGAATGACAAATAGGTTGATTTTTTGAACAAAGTATAATATGATAACTAACGATAAAATCTAAGTAAACTTATCGGAAATAACATATATAAGGGTGTGAGCCATGATGGTTGCGCGGCTGAAGGAGCAGTCTCCCATCATTCAAGTGCGGGAGGTTGACAAAAGCTTCGTCAATCAGGGGATGAAAGAAAAAATACTGGATCGGGTCTCATTCGATATTCGCAGAGGAGAGATCGTTGCACTCCTGGGTCACAGCGGATGCGGCAAGAGCACGCTCTTGAATATGATCTGCGGGTTCCAGACACCTGATGAAGGAAGCATCCTTCTGGATGGCGAGCCTGTGCTGAAACCGAGCCGAAGGTGCGTCATGCTGTTTCAGAACTACGGTTTGCTTCTATGGCGCACGGTTCTGAAGAACGTCGAATTCGCCTTGGAGGGCACCGCAACTTCCCCCGCTGAGCGGCGAGAATTGGCGCTGCGGTATCTGCGGCTGGTTGATTTGGAGGATAAGGCGAATTTATTTCCCCGTCAACTGTCAGGCGGGATGCAGCAACGGGTAGCGATCGCCAGAGCGTTGGCTTCGCAACCGGAACTGATCTTGATGGACGAACCGTTCGCCGCGCTCGATACGTTCAAACGGTATGCTCTTCAGGACGAGATCTTGCGAATCCAGGAGCAGGAGAACATGACCGTATTGCTCGTGACTCACGATATCGATGAAGCCATCTATCTAGCCGACCGTATCCTGCTCATGAGCTCCAATCCCGGACGAATCAGCAAAGAACTCGCCATACATACTTCCAAGCCGCGAGATCGGAGCCACGGGGATTTCCAATACTATCGGAAGCTGATCTTCGATCATTTCTACTTCAGCAGAGAAGAGCCATCTACCAATTTTGAGATCTAGGTCTCAAACCGTGATTCACTATACACGACGCAACAACAAGGGAGGAGAACCCTTTGCAAGGTATGAAACGTTATCAGAATTTATGGTTAATGATCATGATTGCTGTTCTGACAGTGGTGACGGCAGCATGCGGGAATGGGAGTCCATCTGCTGGTTCGGCGGAGAAAAGAACGGTGAAGATCGGATATTTACCCATTACTCACGCGCTTCCGCTGTATGTCGAGGATGATCTTGAACAGCAAGGCTTTGAGAAATTCACACTGGAGCTGGTCAAGTTCGGCTCCTGGCCGGATCTGATCGATGCGCTGAATGCTGGGCGGATCGACGGCGCATCTATGCTGGTCACCCTGGCGATGAAAGCGAATGAGCAAGGTAGCCCAGTGAAGGCAGTGGCGCTCGGGCATCGGGACGGAAATGTATTGGTCGTATCCAAGGACATCCATGAGACGAAAGATTTGAAGGGCAAAAATTTCGCGATCCCGCACAAGTTTTCCACTCACCATATTCTGCTGTATGAGATGCTGAAGAAAGACGGGCTGAACTATGAAGATGTGAATGTCGTTGAACTTCCGCCTGCTGAGATGCCTGCGGCGTTATCGGAAGGGCGGATATCTGGCTATGTCGTGGCGGAGCCTTTCGGAGCGATCGCTGTGACGATGGACAAGGGGAAAGTGCTGTATCAATCGGAGGAAATCTGGTTGGATTCGGTGGATTGCGCTCTTGTCCTGCGCAGCGAGTTTATCGAGCAAGAACGCGAGATTGCGCAAGCTTTTGTCCAGGAATATGTCAAGGCGGGAGAGCTGGCTGAGGCTAAGGATGACTATATTAAGGAAGTTTCTGCCAAATACATGAACGTCGAGGACAATGTATTGGAACTGTCGCTGGAGTGGATCTCCTATGACAACCTGCGGCTCAATGAGGAGGCCTACAACAAGCTGGCTGAATATATGATCGAGATGGGCTTGTCCGAGAATCCGCCGGCCTATGAAGATTTTGTAGATAATTCACTGATTGATAAAGCGAAGTGATCTTGTGAACAGTTTGCGTAAAATAGGCAATGTATGCCTTGGACTGTTGATTCTGCTGGCCATATGGCAGTTGATCGTGATTGCGGGCGGATTTAACGAGTCGTTGCTTCCTCCGCCCCGCAAGGTATTCGATTCTTTGGTGAAGCTGCTGATTGACGGCACCTTGTTCTCTCATATCTCCATCAGCCTGTACCGTTTCGCTTGCGGATATATCTCCGCTTGCATCGTTGCGGTCATTCTTGGGCTTATCCTGGGACGGATGACGAAGCTGTGGGCAGTTATTGATCCGATCGTTCAGTTGCTCCGTCCCGTAGCCCCGATCGCCTGGTCTCCCTTTATCATCCTGTGGTTTAATCTGGGGAACGCGTCGGCCATCGTGATCATTTTCATCGCCGCGTTCTATCCGGTGCTGCTCTCGACGGTGTCGGCCGTGCGCAAGGTCGATCCGTTCTACTTGCGAGTGGCCGAGAATTTCGAGATCAGGGGAGCAAGTCTGCTGATCAAGGTCATATTGCCTGCGGCCTTCCCGTATATTGCGAACGGACTCCATATCGCTCTGGGGACTTCGTGGATCTTCCTGGTATCCGGCGAGATGATCGGCGCCCAATCCGGTCTCGGTTACCTGATCGTCGACGGCAGGAACCTGCTGAGACTTGATTATGTGCTCGTCGGGATCATCGTGATCGGAGCGATCGGCATGTTGCTCGACAGGCTGATCCATCTGTTCGAACGCTGGGTAGAGAGAAAATGGGGGCATGAGTAGAGCCGAAGCGCACTTTTTAAACTTCCGCGACTTTCAGATCGGTCGTAAGCTCTTGGCAGTGCGGACAGTAGTATGCCGTCTGCACCTCGTGACCGCAGGTGGCATGGGTCAGTTTCTTGTAACACTTCGGCAGATGGAGCCGGCCCCATTGGATCAAGGCGTTAAAGACGTGCTCCAGATCACGGCCGCTTTGGGTCAGGGTATATTCATACCGCGGAGGATGATCCGAATACAGCGTGGAAGTGATCAGTCCGGTTTCCTCCAGATATTTCAAGCGCTCGGATAACAGGTTCGATGAGATTCCGTCCAAGGCTTTCTTAATTTCGTTGAATGTGGTACGGCCCACGAATATTTCATGGGCGATGAGCAGTGTCCAGCGATCGCCGATGATGTTCAAGGATTGGGCAATGTTGCATGGCAGAGAGTACGTAGCCTTCATGTCATAACCTCCAAACCAGTATACGCCTATCATAACACATTCTTGAATAAAACATACTAAGTTGATTTTTTGTACTTAGTACAATAAAATAACAAAGAAAGCGAAATCTATGATGATTAATAAAGGAGAGGGTTGCAATGGCATTGTTCCTGGTAGAATCGGTATTGAATGGCTCCATCAACAATAAGGAAGCTTTCACGAACAAAACGAATGAGCTCCAATCGTCGCTCGGCGCTAAGAATGCCAGCCTCATCGAAGTGCAAGTTTCCAAAGACTTCACTCGGGCATTCTTCATCGTGGAAGGCGAAAATCGCGGACTGATCAACGAGAGCTTGCGCGAACAAGGCATTCCGGTTACCCTGATCAAGCCGGTGCGTCTGGTCGGACAGGATCTGGAAACCGTTAAGAAGCAAACGGACAAGGTGAACTATCTGGTGGAGTGGAATCTGCCTGAAAACTTGACCATGGACGCTTATCTGGAAAGGAAGAAAGCCAATTCCGTTCATTATGCGGAAGTGCCGGAAGTGTCGTTCTCCAGAACCTATGTATGCGAAGATATGACCAAATGTTTATGCTTCTATGACGCTCCGAATGTGGAAGCGGTCAAGAAAGCACGCCAGGCAGTCAAAGCTCCGATCGATACGATTACGGAAATTGCGGCCAACTGACGGACAACTCTAAACAAGAAGTGGGAGAGAAGGCGGTGTCTATGGTGTTCGATGCGCCTCAGTCCAATCAACTGGATGATCTGGTCAAAGCAAAGTTAAGGCCTTTCGTAAGAAAGATCGATGCGGAGGCTTATTATGCGAAAGATTATTTGCTGGCGCTTGGCAAGAACGGATATCTGGCCTCCGGGCAGAAGTCGCAGGTTGAGATGTTGCTGGGCGGAGCCATGCTCGTCGAGGAAACGGCCAAAACATGCATGACAACCGCCTTCAACCTGTGGTGCCATCTTGCGTCAATGACGTATCTGCGGATGACGGATAACGAGTATCTGCGCCAGGAAGTATTGCCCCTGTTGGAGAATGGCGAGTGCCTCGGCGCAACCGGATTATCGAACCCGATGAAGTTCTACGCGGGCCTTGAGAAGCTGCACTTGAAAGCGCAGCGGACGGATGGAGGATATGTGATATGCGGCCATCTGGGTGCCGTATCCAATCTGGGACCGGATCATTGGTTCGGGATCGTCGCCCAAGCCGATGACCATCAGAGGATCATGGCGTATGTCCCATGCAATGCCGAACGGCTGGAACTGATTCCGAAGGCGGAATTTATGGGGTTGAACGGAAGCTCCACATTTTCCTGCAAGTTTGACATGGTCTTCATCCCTGACCGAATGCTCATCGCCCAAGATGCGGATTCGTTTGTCCCCAGGATCAGGCCTTATTTCGTCCTGTATCAGGTGCCGCTTGCACTCGGCATTATCAGCGAATCGATCCGCGGCATCGAGCAAGCCCGCAACAGGCAATTCGGCTGCAACGCATACTTGAGGATCCAGGGGGATGAGTTGGAGCGCGAGTTTGCGGACCTCCGTGAGAGATTCTATCTGCTGGCGGGTTCTCCCGATGTGGCAGAACGAGTGGAGGAACTGCTGCGCATCAGATTGGACGCTGCCTACTTGTCTCTGAAGGCCGTTCACGCTTGCATGCTGCATCAGGGAGGAGCCGCGTATCTCAAGCACAGCGATGCATCTAGGAGATTGCGGGAGGCGTATTTCTTCGCCAATCTGACGCCGACGATCAAGCATCTGGAGAAGATGCTCAGCACCCGATGATAAGAAATTGAGGATAGGTATGATAGCCCCGCTAATTTGCGGGTCTTTTTGCTTTGATTCAAAAAATGTGATATGAAGTATTGACATGAAAAACCGGCTGTTATATGATTCAATACATAGTAAATTCATATGAATAATATGAATATAGTCATAACTAGAAATCGACTAGACAAACTAGAGATTTCAAGATAACGACACTTGTCAGTTGTGTGTTGTCTTGAAATCTCTTTTTTTATATCAACACGTGAAAACTGGGGAAATGGGGATGATGGAATGATCATTACTGAGAAGAAGAGAGCTGAGATTTCAACCAGGCCGCTTAAGAAGCTGGGCGAGAGAGGAAGAAAGGTGTTGATAGGAGCCGTTTTGCCGATTGCCCTGATCATTCTGTGGCAGATATTCGGCAACCTCGGGGCTATCAATCAATCGGTACTCCCGAAGCCCTCCATTCTCGTTAGTACGTTCATGGATTCCATCAGCGAGGGCAAGATGCAAGAGCATCTGATCGTAAGCCTGGGGCGCGTCGTCAAAGGATTCGTATTAGGGGCTGTTCTCGGAGTGGTGCTGGGCGTTCTGACGGGACTGTTCGCCAAGGTGAATGACGTCTTGGCGGCGCTGATGGGCGTACTAAGGCCGATTCCGGTCATCGCTTGGGTGCCTGTCCTGATCGTATGGATGGGAATAGACGAGAGCTCGAAAGTATTGGTCATCGCGATCGCAAGCTTCTGGCCAGCTCTACTGAATACCTATCAAGGGGTCAGGAACGTGGATAAAAAATTGCTGGAGGTCGCTTCGATCCTGGAGAAAAGCAAATTCGTCGTTCTAACCAAAGTGGTCATCCCCTCGGCGGTGCCGTTTATCTTCGCAGGTATGCGCCTGGGGGTGGGAGGAGCATGGTCCAGCGTTGTAGGGGCCGAAATGATCGCAGCGGCAGCGGGGATCGGTTACATGATTGCTTATGCCCGTGAATTGTCCCAGCCGGACGTGATGTTTGTCGGAGTATTTGTCATTGGCCTGGTCGGTTTGCTGATTGATGCTATCCTGCTACGGTTGGAGCGCAGATTATTGAGATGGAATATTACCGAGGAACGATGAGGAGATCACGATGGCAGAGAATAAAGGCGTACACATTCAAAACGTTCGCAAGGAGTTTCGATTGGATACCGGCAACCTGGAGGTGCTGTCCAATATCAATCTGGACATCAGGAGCGGCGAGTTCGTCAGCATCGTGGGCGCAAGCGGCTGCGGCAAAAGCACACTGCTCAGAATCATCGCTGGGCTGGAGAAAGCGACAACCGGTCATGTTCGCATCGGCGATCATCTGGTGGAGAAACCATCGATCGAAACAGGGATGATCTTCCAGGAATCCAGGTTGTTCCCGTGGCTGACGGTTGAAGAGAATGTTGAATTTGGCATTTATGAGAAGTTGCCCAAGCAGGAGAAGAAGAAGCTGATCCAGGACCATATTAACCTGGTGGGGCTAAAGGGATTTGAACAAGCCTACCCCAAGCAACTGTCCGGTGGCATGCAACAGAGGGTCAGCATCGCAAGAGCGCTCATCAATCAACCGAATGTATTGCTGCTGGACGAGCCATTCGGCGCACTCGATGCGTTAACGAGAATTCATATGCAGAACGAGATTCTTCGAATCTGGAAGCTGGAGCAAACGACGATGATTCTCGTCACCCATGATATTGATGAAGCGATCTTCCTGAGTGATCGGATCGTTGTCCTGTCCAGCCGTCCGGGCTCTGTCAAGAAGATCATATCGGTAGAATCCGCCCGGCCGAGAGATCGGAGCAGCGTAGAATTCATGAAGATTCGCAAAGAGATCTACGCGGAGTTCTTCGAGGACAGCAGTCTGGAACTCGACTACTATATATAACATTTTATCAGACAAGAGGGGAAGAGAAACATGAAACATGCACGTTGGTTGATCACGATGATTGTTCTGGCTGGGATGCTCACGCTTGTTGGATGCGGCAGCAAAACTGCAGCAAGCGGGGGACAGACAGGCGGTGGAAGCGGCGAGAAGATCGTGTTAAGAGTCGGAGACTTCGCTTCACCCATGTACGACCATATTAAAATCGCCAAGCTGAAGGGATTCTATGAAGAGGAGTTCGCGAAGGACAATATTGAGGTTGAGGTGATCAATTCCACTAATGGGCCAGCGACCAATGAGGCTTTCGCTGCTAAGAGACTGGATGTCGCCATCATAGGAGACCAACCGGCTCTTGCGGGAGTCGCCAACGGGGTGGGCTCCAAGATTATCGCCATCGCGATTAATACGGAGAAAGGAAACGGGATCGTGGTAGGCGCTAATTCACCGATTACAAGTGTCTCCGAACTGAAGGGGAAGAAGATCGGAATCGGGATTGGCACCGCTCACCATCAGATCGCGCTCAACATCTTGTCAACGGGCGGTTTGACGGAAGACGATATTCAACTGGTCAATCTTACAGGCAACGAAGCGAGGGCAGCCATTATCTCAGGCGACCTCGATGCAGCCCTGGTAGGTGACCCGGCTCTTACGACCTGGGTCCATGAAGGAGATGCCCGTTTATTGCGGGACGGTGAAGGATTCCAGAATAGCGTGGTGATCGCGGCCAGAGAGGAGTATCTGGAGAAGCATGCAGATATCGTGGTCAGATTCTTGAGGGTGCTGGATCGGACAAGCAAATGGATAGACGAGAATGAAGAGGAGGCATTCGATCTTCTAGCTGAAGAGACCAACGCGAAGAGAGAGTTTCTTCCATTGTATATGCATAATTATGACCGCAAGCTGCATCTGAACGAGAAGGATATCGCGGCCATTACGAAGACCTACAATTTCGTAAGAGAGAGAAATCTGATCAGAAAAGACCTCAACCTCGATGAAATTATTGATGACACCTACATCAAGCAAGCATTAGGTGATCCATCATAATCAATCAAGCATTTATTCGATAGGAGGATTTCAAGATGAGCATTATTGATTTCAGAGTCAGACCGCCATATGGCAACTACTTGAACTTCTTCAAGGAAGGAGCGGGAATCGAGAAGTTCCACCATGCGTTTCAATTCCCGATCTCTGAATCTGCCAAGCAGAAATCCGTAGACCTTCTGATCAAGGAACTGGATGAAGCAGGTATCGTGAAAGCCGTTGTTCCAGGACGCGGTTTCATCGGCGTAACGACGGAGGAATTGTTCGAGCTGTCGGACAAGTACCCGGGCAGATTTATCATCTTCCCTTATGTGAATCCACTGGAGGGTGAGAAAGCCCTGGCGGAGGTGGACAAGTGGGTCATCAACGGTCAAGGGAAAGGGGTCGCCATAGAGCCTGGCCTGGGCGGTCCGGAATATGATGCAGGCTTTGACGATGAACGGATCTTCCCGCTGTACGAAAAGTTGGAAAAGAATCATATCCCGATCATGATCACATTCAGCGGCCTGGTCGGCCAATATCTGGATAACACCATGCCGAGACGCATCGACATCGTAGCCGATCACTTCCCGAAGCTGAAGATCATTCTCGCTCACGGCGGCTGGCCTTGGAGCAAAGAACTGGTTACGGTCGGCTTCAAGAGGCCAAATGTCTTCCTGGCTCCGGACTTTTATTCCACCAATTGCGTCGGGGCTGATGATTACCGGGAAGCGGCCAATAACATGTTGAGGGATCAATTCTTGTATGCCTCTTCCTACCCTCTGGCGCCTATTAAGGAATCGGTGCAGAACATCAAGAATTGGAAGCTGAATCCGGATTCTGAACATAAGGTGCTCTATGCGAATGCAGCCAAACTGTTGGGAATAGAGTGATGCAATCACATAAACGATACCTTGGAGAACTTGAGTAACTGATGGAGCGCATGGAACGCGTGCTGGGGCAGACCGAAGAAAACCATGCATACACGAACATGATCAATACCCAGGCTGGCGAACTTCGGGAGCAGAGAGATTCGCTGGATCAAGTCGTCCAGATGTTCAAGACGGCGGGGAAAGAAGCGGTGCATTGATCGGCCATACAGATTACGGCGCCAGGGGTTGTCCCTGGCGTTATTGTTTCATCCCGATGGACCATCCTTCCCCGGACGATCTATTTCCGTTTATTGGGCGGCTTCGTCATGCTATCATTGAAAGAAAAGAATCGGTGGGATGAATCATGGAGTGGATGAAACAAGCCTTGAAGCAGGTTCTTCCGCTGCATGCGGGGGAAGACATCATATCTTTGCGGGAAGTGCGTGGAGGGGACATCGGCCGTTCTTATCTGGTCGAAGGCAAGGGGCGCAAGTGGTTCGTCAAATATCGGCCCGATCTTGCCGGACTCGTATTTCAACGGGAGGCCGAGGGACTGGCGCTAATCAGAGAGGCGGATGCGGTAGCTGTTCCTGAGTCGTATTATGCTGGCGAGATTCCAGGCAGAAGCGGCGGCATGATCGTATTGGAGTGGATCGAGTCCGGACCTGCCCGCCAAACAACGGAAGAAGCGCTCGGGAGAGCAATGGCGTCGCTGCACCGGAAGGGCTCCCCAGACGGACGCTTCGGTCTCCACTGCGATAACTATATAGGCCTGTTGCCGCAGGCAAACGGCTGGTGCGATACGTGGCGGGAATTCTACAGGCAGCATCGCCTTCTGCCGATGATCGAGCTGGCGGAGGAACATGGGCGCATGCCAGGCGAGCGCAGAAGGCGGTTGAACCGCCTCATCGAATCGCTGGATCGATGGATACCGGCGGGCACCAAGCCGTCCTTGCTTCATGGCGACCTGTGGCATGGGAATTGGCTCGCAAGCGCTAACGGAGAACCATATCTCATCGATCCTGCGGTGTTCTACGGCGACCGGGAATATGAGCTGGCATTTACGGAGTTATTCGGCGGATTCTCCACCCGTTTCTACGCTGCCTATGAAGAATCGTACCCGCTGCCGCCTGACTATGCGGAGCGGCGCCCATTGTACCAGCTTTATTACCTGCTCGTGCATTTGATCCTGTTCGGCGAATCGTACGGTCCGTCCGTGGACCGGGTGCTTGCGCGTTATGTTGGCTAAACGTGAATGAATCTCGGACTATAGCAAACTCCCGCTGCGAAGTTATGCACGCGGGAGTTTGCCGTCTTAAAATTTGTATTGATGAAAACTATTCGCCCGTCTGAATCGAATACATAGATAGGAGGGTGAAGGAGGTGCAACCTTGCAGGAAGACATCCGGCTGATACGGAAGATCCAGATAACGGGCAGCAGAGCGGCCGCCGATCAATTGGTACGAAAATACTTTGATGAAATCTATGCATATGTCTACAAGCAAACCTCTGACAAGCAGACCGCCATGAATTTGACGCAGACCATCTTCATCGCTGTGCTTCAATCGATCAGAAATTATGAGGCCAGGCAAGCGAGCTTTCGGACTTGGCTGTACCGGATTGCGACAAACAAAACCATTGATTACTTCCGCAGCCAGACGACTGAAAGAAAGCATGTCCTCAGGATCGAAGATATCGACCTCCCTGACGAAACCGAGTTTACGCGCCAGATTGAGATCAAAGCATTGTTATCGAGAGTGCACATGTACATCAATTCTTTGGAAATGAGCCTGCAGCAGATATTCCGATTGAAGTTCTACGGTGAACATACCTTCGCGCAGATCGCAGCGCTTTTGGATATGCCGGAATCAACAGTGAAGACCAAGTATTATCGCTTATTGAAGTTACTCAGGGAGGAGTTTAAGGATGAATGTGATTAAGCCTTCTCAAGAGGAAAAGGAGAGAGCCATTCAATATATCCTGTCGGAAGGCCTGTCCAAACCTCCAAGTCTCTGGAAGCAATTGTACCACCTGTACCGCGCTCTAGGATTCAAATATCTCTTCTCGGACTCAGCACAGGTGGTAGGCATGGCTGTTGTCTTAATGATTGGATTTATCGCTTTGTTGCCAATGCCGCCTGACCAATATAGAAATGCTGTGTTGTTCGCGGCAGCTCCTGTATTTTTTGTTGCTGCCGTGCTCTTGGCAGAGACTGTGGAACGAAGCAGCGTGTTATATGAGATCAAGATGACATGCAGATATACCATACAGCAAATTGCCGCATTTCGGGTGCTCGTTTTTTCTCTGATGGGCACGGTGATGTGCACACTTGCAAATCTGTTCAGCCGGTATTCAGCTTCTGATGACTTCCTCAGACCGCTGTCCATATCCATTTGCGCCTTGTTCCTATGCTCCTACGCGAGTATGGTAATCTTGAGGTCCTTTAACTGGAGATGGAATCATTTTGCCCCGTTATTGCTTTGGCTGCTGATTGGCGTGCTGCCCATGTGGGTTTTCAGAGAACGGTGGGAACTATTCTTGTCGCAAGTCCCCATTACCATAACGGCATTGATTGCTGTTATCGCCTTTGGGTTATTTCTTCATGAGATCAAGAAACTCATTCATCATCAAACAAGAGAGGTTGCATATCATGTTGGTTGTTAATCGCGTAACCAAAAAATACGGCAAATTCACGGCTCTTGAGGATATCACGATTGAGTTCACAAATGGTGTCTATGGCTTGCTGTCACCCAACGGCAGCGGGAAGACCACGCTGATCAAAATGCTTGTCACACTGCTTTTCCCGACGCAAGGAGAGATACTCTGGGACGGGATGGAAATAACCAAACTTGGTGAGAAATATCGCGATGTAATCGGTTATTTGCCCCAAAATTTTGGTGTATACAAAAATCAATCTCCTCGGCAGTTTCTGCTCTATTTGGCTGCCTTGAAAGGGATTGACCGCCAAGTTGCTAACCGTAAAGTGCCTGAACTATTGAAGCTTGTTTCTCTAGAAGATGTGATGGACGTGAAGATGCGCAAATTCTCAGGCGGCATGATCCAGCGTGTAGGGATCGCGCAAGCGATGCTTAATGATCCCAAGATCCTGATAATGGATGAACCGACAGCCGGACTTGATCCGAAAGAGCGGGTACGCTTCCGCAACTTAATCTCCGGACTTTCCAAAGACAGAATTGTCATTTTATCGACGCATATTGTCTCTGACATCGAATCAATTGCGAACCGTGTCATCATGCTCCAGGATCACAAGCTGCTGTGCAACGACTCTCCTTCCAACATCTGCAACGCTTTAAGCGGCAAGGTATATGAGACATGGGACATGGCAAGCGTTCAATATCCACATTTTCCATTAACGCAACGTCAGGAGGATGGGCGCACGTTGGTTCGATTTGTCTGTGAAACGGGAAGTCCCGAAGCGGCGCGACCCGTTACACCAAGTTTGGAGGACGTATTTTTATACATTTATCGGGACGAGGCGATCTGATGCGGATCTATTGGCTGGAGTGGAAAAAGCTGATTACATCGATCGCTGCATGGGGATTTGCCGGCGTCTGCCTGTTGTTTAACCTTTTAATCATCAGTCATTCGGATGATGAGTATGCGGATTATGTTAGCTCGGTTGCGAGGGATACAGGATACATTCTAGAACCATCCTTCTATGCAAACCTCTCTCGGATTACGGCGAGCGGGGAACAGGCAACGTACCTGTCGCGTCTTCAATATGAAACTGACGGAGTTGCCGATGTGTTTGAAGGTTACGAAACCCAAAGCATCGGAGAGAGATATATCGCCGCTGCCGGGTCGACGGGATACTGGGCCCAGATGATGCGAGACAAGTATACGGCATTGCAGAAGGTCGTCGATGATAAGGCCCGTAACGATGAAAGTTTGACCCTTTATTTTGCGGGATCTACTCATTTCCGCCATCAGTTTCTGTTCAACACCCTGTTGGGTTGGCTGTTGATCGAAGGAGTGCTCATGACCGTTCTGTTGGTTCTGCTCTCTATCGGTTATGAAAATATTCATGGTACAGAGAGTGTCGTATATTCCACGAAGAAAGGCCGTCTGATCCTGGTTCCCAAATTCGCTGCCTCTGTATCTGCGGGGCTTGCCGCATTCGCTCTGCTGGCACTCCTCACCCTCCTCATTTATTTCGTCATGAACGATTACGGAGGTGTGTGGCGGAGTAGTGTATCCAGCCTGTTCAATTACAGATCGGATCTTATCACTGGAACCAGGCCCGTTCTGACATGGTACAGCTTCAATGTCCTGACTTATCTTCTGGCCATGCTCGTAATCGGTGTAGGAGCCATGTTATGCTTCTCACTGATCGCGCTTGGCATCGGAATGTTGGTTCGCAACAGCTACATCGCTTTCTTGCTTATTCTTATCGCCAATGCGTTATGTATCGTGGTCCCGGCTCAGATCCCCCAGGACTTGCCAGTAGGGCTTGCCGTCAGATATTTGGCCGTTCTATCTCCGATTGGACTGTGGTTAAAACATGACTTGTGGTTTACCGACGGAGACATCGACACCGTCTGGCCTCATTTCGAGATAGTGGGACTTGGCGTATCCTTTGTTGTGTTGACAGTATTCTGCTTGCTGGCAGCCAAATATTTTAGAAGGAAGGATTGTGCATGAGATTCGTCATAGGCGAGATGAGGAAGATTTGGAACATCCGAATGCTTGTGCTGCTCGGGCTTCTTAGTACATTATTCTACAGACTGTTTATGAGCTACTTCATCGATTTTCCGAACGGTCATTCGGCCACAGAGGAAGTGGAGTACGGCATCGAATTGGTACAGCGTTACGGCACAACGTTGGAAGCAAACGAGTATGCCGAGTTTGTAAGCGAGACCCGAGAGCAACTAATCTACGAAATGGAAAGGCATATACAGGCCAATCCTGTATTTGCTGATGCTGGCATATACTCCTACGAGGATTACGAGAGGGTTCTTGCACAAGATACCAATACGGAGGTGGAATCCAAAGCCATCTGGACCTTGTTGGGGGAGGAAGCTGATTATGTTCGATTTAAATTGCAAGCCCTCGATTGGATCGATGGCCAATACCGTGACTATCCCCAATACTTGAATCGAATCATATCTGAAGCCGCAAACCAGAAGGCGATCGACCGATACACCGAAGTTTTGCAGACCAAAGAATACACTAACATCATGGATTGGAATGTATATAACAATACGGTTGGATACAGCTTGTACCTGGCGATCTTATCCGTCCTGGCTGTATTGGTGCTGGTTTCGCCGCTTATCGTCACCGACCGCGCAAGAAATGTTCATCTGATGCAATATACGTCCAGGCTTGGGCGGATGATCTTCCGAAAACAGTTATATGCAGTTCTTCTTTCGGCTTTTTGTCTCACCACAGTATTGCTTTTGATCTTTGGGGCTATTTACAGCACGAACAGCACATGGGTGTATTGGAACAGCGGCATGATCTCTTTTCTGAACAGGCCTATTTTTTGGTTTGACATGACGTATGGACAATATGTCACGATATATATTGGATTGCTGTATATCCTTTGCTTGGGAACGGCAGCCATGGCGTTCATCCTATCGAGGTTCAGCCGAAACTTGATCACCTTACTATTGAAGCTCATTCCGGTGTTTGCTGCTCTTGCAACGTTATGTGTCTATGTGTTCAGGTATCCTTTCAGCATGGATAACGATCTGTATCGAGCATTGGGCATCATCGGTCTGGAACCCTTGGTTTGTTGTCTCTTATGCATAGCGTGTGTGGCCGTATCCATCTATCTCGTTCGAAGAGAAAAAGCGGCGGAGGTATTCTAGGGGCATCAGGGGGATCTGTGGCATGCGGCAGAGAAGAGGAGCCGTCCATGAGGGCGGCTCTGCTACTCATATGCCCTTTGTTTCATCGGGAAACAGCTTCTTCGCCAGAGCGATCGACTCATTATCGAACACCACCAGGTACACGTCCATATCATGGTGCGACAGGAACTCACGAATCGTCGCCACCGCTATCTGCATCGCCGGCTCTTTCGGATACCCGTACACGCCTGTCGAAATCAACGGAAAGGCAATGCTGCGAAGTTGATGTTCTTGCGCCAGTGCCAACGAATGGCGGTAACAGTCCGCGAGCAGCTTCGCCTCGTTGTATCCGCCGCCGCGCCATACGGGACCAACGGTGTGGATCACATGCGAAGCGGGAAGCCTGTACCCCTTCGTGATCTTGGCCTGCCCGGTCTCGCAACCGCCCAGCTTGCGGCATTCCTCGAGAAGTTCCGGCCCCGCAGCCCTGTGGATGGCCCCGTCAACTCCTCCTCCGCCGAGCAGCGAGCGGTTCGCCGCGTTCACGATGGCATGAGCTCGAACCTTCGTGATGTCCCCTTGGATGATCTCAAGCGGCATTCACACCACCTCCGCACTTCAGTTTGGATATATCTCCATCATAGAACGAAATCATAACACGAAAACCATCAAAGCAATTCCTGAACGCCCGTCACAAACTCATAAATGAAATAACCTGCGAAACCGATCAAGATGATGCCCGCGACGATGGAAACTGCCTTGATCATTCTGCGGCTCATCAGCTTTCTGGCATAAGTCAGAAGGGTCAACAAACCCAGGTCGTGGATCAGGATGCCTGTCAAAACACCTGCTGCAACGGCCAGAATCATCGTTGGCCTCGTGCTGTCATAGGTGCTGGTGATCACGGTGCCAAACACACTGAGCCAGAACACGATGTTGCCAGGGGAAACCGCGACTAGAAACCCGTTCCGATAAGAGGAAAGTATGGACTTAGTGGTTTTCTCGCCCGCAAGTGTGATATCCTTGTCGGCATTTTTGATGGAATCATAGCCGATCAGGCATAGAAAGATAGCCCCTATCAGCCACATCGGCACCTGGATGTATGGAATCTGAAGTATGGGAGCCAACCCCAGATACAAAGCTAAGATCATGATAAGATCAATCGTCATCCCACCAAGCCCGACTGCCCAGCCATGCAGGAATCCATTCTTCAGGCATTGTTTGGTCATTTCTATGGTGATGGCGCCAACCGGCATCGCAACGGCCAGCCCTGCCAGAACATAGGTGATAAACATGCTGTCCTCCTAATAAACATGATGGCCACTCTCCTGGCGCAACGGGTATCTCTCCGAATCTTACATGATAGAGGACTCCTGTTCAATAGAATCGATCCTCTCACTGCAATTGAGAGGTACAGCAGAAACAAGTCCCGTAGAAACTGCGGGAAAAGCGCACAAGAATCTCCATATGATGAAAATAGTCCCATAGAAATGAATCCTTGGGCTTATATTGCTATTCGATCTGCTATCATATACAGTAAATTAATACTAGTATATATGGACGAATGGAAGCCGGACGATGATTCGATTGGGAGAAGTTTCGTGCTTTGCCGGGATTCCCTTACAGACCAGACAGAGTTTCTCCGTGCGAAGGAGGCAAACGGCATGATTCGCGTAATGCTCGTGGATGATGAAGAAGATGCACTTAATTTGTTAGAGATTCTGCTTAGGCAGATGGGAGATGTCGAAGTGATCGGCAGGTACGTTAATCCTGCTCAGGCTATCGAAGCCTTGCGCATGACACCTGTGGATGCCGTCTTCCTGGATAACGAGATGCCGGGGATGAATGGCATGGCGGCGGCGAGGAAGATGCGTGAGATTCAGCCGGAGGTGCCAATCATATTTACAACGGCGCATGCGGAATATGCGGTGGAAGCATTCGAGATTCAGTCCACGGACTATTTGTTGAAACCGCTGGCACCAAGCAGGCTTCAGCATTCCGTATCGCGCATTAAACCGACAGGATCCAGACCTGGAAACCGTACGGACGGATCTATCCAGTGTATGGGGGGCTTCTCCATCACCCTTCCAGGCGTCAACCGTGTGCTTTCATGGAAGACGAACAAGGAGAAGGAGCTCTGTGCATTTCTAATCCATCACGGGGAGAAATTCGTGGATACGGCGCTCATCATTGAGTCGATCTGGCCCGGCTATGATCTGAACAAGGCCAAAACCTATCTATACACTTGCCTGTCCTACTTGCGCAAAAGCATCCTGGAACACCAGCTTCCCATAAGGGTGGAGAAATCAGGCATGGGTTTCGCCGTCCGTTTGAACGGGGCGAAGGTCGATTGGATGGAACTCGAAGCATCGCTGGACGAGATGCTGTCTGCGGAGAAACCGGATGGACGGCTGTACGATAAGATCAACGCATTGTACAAGGGTGCATATATGGAGGGATGCGACTACCATTGGTCGGTATTCAAACAAGAGGCGATCAATATCAGATACCTGCGCATGCTTCGCACCATGTACCAGCATGCCCGCCAGTCGGGGAATATGACGCTTGCGGAGGATAGCCTGCAGCGCGTGCTCTCCATTGCGCCGGATGCGGAGGCGGATGGCCGGGAACTGATCCGGCTGCATCTGGAAGCAGGCAATCGCAGCGAGGCGCTGCGCATCTATCGGCAATTGGAGCTGGTCGTACGCGAACAGCTCGGAGTCGAGTTGGAAGAGGAGACGATCAAGTTGTACAAGAAAATGGGAAAGACCGGTTGAGCGGGCTATGAGGATCAAAGTGGCGGCGGCAGCGGTAACGCTGGCTATATTGGCTTCGACGTATGGATTGATTTACGTGTATTTCTCCCATGTTTCCAAGCATAAGCCGGAGGCGGAGAACGGCGTTCTTGATCTGACCGCCTGGCAGTTCGCCGACGATGGCGTCGTTCCAATAGACGGTAAGTGGGAGTTCTACCCGGGCAGGCTCCTCTACCCAGAAGATTTCGCATCTGTTCCTGCGGACGGAAGCGCTCCTCAACCGGTATGGATCGACGTCCCTGGTTCATGGGCGAAGCACATGGAGACGTTAGGCACGGCAACCTACCGCTTGCGGATTAGGATCGGGGATGGAACGTCCGTATACGGGCTGAAAACATCATCCATCCAGATGTCCAGCCGAATCTTTGTGGGCGGGGAGGAAGTGGGCCGAAGCGGGTTCCCTGAGGCAGGACAGAGCTATAGATCGCAGAACAAGCCTGTCGTTAGTTTCTTCACGCTGGAGCCTGGGTGGAACGAGATCATCTTGCAAGTTTCCAATTATGATTTCCCTCCGAGCAGCGGCATGATCGAATCGATCTATCTGGGGCACGCCGGACAGATATCCGCTCTCCGCGACAGGGCGCTCTCGCATGACTGGATCAGCGTGACCGCATTTCTGATCATGGGGCTGTATTTCGTCGGTTTGTATACGCAGCGCAAGAATGACCTGTCCTTATTCATGTTAGGCATGGTGTTCGTGTTCTTCGCTCTGTATACCAGCACGCGAGGGGAACGGGTGCTGTTCGAAGCGTTCGGCTTTGTTCCGTTCTGGCTGTTCATTCGCATCCAATTGATGTCAGCGGTAGGTGCGGGGCTCACCCTGCTCTTGTACGTGTATACGGCGTTTCGGTCGTTCTGCTCAAAGTGGCTAGTAAGGAGCGGCGTGGCTGTCGGAGCGTTGTTCTCGGTCGGGATTCTGTTGTTCTTCAACTGGTTTGAGGCGGAAGTATTCAGGCAGATGGTTACGCTCTACGCGACCCTCCCGCTGTTGTATGCGATATATGTCTTTGTCGTGGCATCATTCAACAAAGTCGAGGGCAGCCTGTATCTTGCCGGTGCCGCGATTGCTCTGAACGTCTATGCGCTGGTGCAAAACTCGAACGTGTATTTCGGCGTTCCGGTAGATTCGCTGCCGCCCTTCGAACCGTTCGTGCTGCTTCTGATGCTGGCATTGCTCATGTCGCTTCGCTTCTCCAATGCCTTCAAGCAGATCGAGAAGCTGTCAGTGCAACTGATGAAAGCCGACAAGCTCAAGGACGAGTTCCTTGCAAGAACATCGCATGAGTTCAAGTCGCCGCTGCATGGCGTTCTGCATATCTCGAGATCGCTGCTCGAAGATACCCGCCATCCATTACATGAGGAACAACGGGAGAAGGTTCATCTGATCACGAGCATCAGTGGCCGGTTGTCGCAGCTCGTGTACGATATTCTGGACTTCTCCAAACTAAAGCAAGGGGAGCTCACCATCGACCCGAAGCCAGTGGATGTTCGTTCGGCGGTCGAGATGCAGGTACGCATCTATTCGTTTCTCGGCGAAGACCGCCAGACGCGGCTGTTGAACAGGGTCCCTGAGCATCTGCCCTATGCGATGGCGGACGAAAGCCGATTCAGCCAGATCATCGGCAATCTCCTCGACAATGCGGTCAAGCATACGAGGGGCGGAAGCATCGTCGTGTCAGCGGATGCGAAAGAGGGCATGATCGAAATCTCGGTCAGCGACACGGGGGAAGGCATCGAAGCGCATCATCTTCCGTACATCTTTGAAGCGTTTCAGACGTTTGATGATACGAAGGACAATCGCGGCTTCGGGCTTGGCTTGCCCATCGTGAAACAACTGGTGGAGCTGCAGAGGGGCAGGATCACGGTGTTCTCGACCAGAGGCGTTGGCACGACCTTCACCTTCACGCTGCCGATCGCATCCAGCGGTGAGATCAGCGGGAAGGCGTTCACGACAACTTCGGCGGCTGCTCAGCAGGTTATTCCTGCCAAAACGACGGAATATACCATTGAGACCCCTTATTACCTGAATCAAAAAGGATCGCATACGATCCTCATCGTGGATGACCAGTTTCTGAATCTGAAGGTGTTGATGGATGCCCTTCAGCCCCTAGGGCACAATGTGATCGCCGTTAAGAACGGATATGAGGCGCTTGAAGAGATCAACAAACCGAACAAGATCGATCTCGTTGTTCTGGATCTGATGATGCCGGGCATGTCGGGCTACGAGGTGTGTCAGGAGATCCGCAAGACTTACACCTTGCCCGAACTCCCCGTTCTGATGGTAACGGCAGCCATCGGTTCGCAAGACAAGGTGGCGGCGTTTGAGGTCGGGGCGAATGACTTCCTGCCGAAGCCATTCGACTTGGCGGAATTGAAGGCGAGAATCAGCGGCTTGTTGGCGCTGAAGGATTCGCTGGCGAAGGCGGTTGATCTGGAAGTCGCGTTTCTCCAATCACAGATCAAGCCGCATTTTCTGTACAACGTATTGAACAGCATCGTGGCGACCAGCTATACGGATGTGGAACGTTCGCGGAAACTGACGAGCGATCTGGCCGATTACTTGCGCGGCAGCTTCCGTTTCAGCCATACGGAGAAACGGGTCTCCTTCGAAGAGGAGTTCAGCTTGATCCTTACCTACGTGGAGATCGAGAAGGCCCGTTTCAAGGATCGTCTGCAGTTCGAATATGATATTGCGGAAGACATGTACCGGGTGAATCTTCCTCCCCTGCTGATCCAACCGCTGGTTGAGAATGCGATCCGGCACGGGATCGGCAACCGGGTCGAAGGCGGTACGGTAAGATTGACCGCATATCAATCGGAAGGCGAATTCCGTTTCGTCATTGAGGATACCGGTGTTGGATTCGAGATCGAGCTCTTGCAGCAGTTGCCAAATGCCAAACCGGGCCAGCGCCAGGGCGTCGGCCTCATCAACATCAACAAACGGTTGAAATATGAGTACGGCACGGGGCTCCTGATGGAGAGCACTCCGGGACGGGGGACGAAGGTGACGGTGCGGATTCCGGCAGAGCCGGCGTGAGCTCGGATTTGATTAGTTGGACGAACTGCATATGGATATTCCAACGCGAAGGTTATCTCTGTTCATGCACGAAGAGGCATGACAGGGGTAACCTTTTTTGCTTGGCCTAACGCACTTTAAGGTTTTTTTAAGGTGTATTTTTATATGATGTTGAGAGGATTTTGTCGAAATTAGTAGAAAGCGAGAGGAGTTCATGAGAACGATACGATTGAAGCAACTGTACATTTGGATGATGGCAGTCGTGTTGATCCTCGGTACGTTGCCCGGGACTTGGCCGGTCAGACCGGTATCGGCTGCCCCTGCGGGGGATAGCTATACGGTGACCTATAACGGCAATGGCGCAGCCGGCGGCAATGTACCAGTGGATCCAACGTTGTACAGCAGCGGAGACCTGGCCATCGTACATGACAACAGCAATGGCCTGAAGAAGGATGGATACATATTCGTCGGTTGGAATACCAAGGCCGACGGAAGCGGGACGGATTACCTCCCGGGTCAGACGTTCCAGATGGGTACAGATAATGTCACGTTGTATGCGAAGTGGGCAGATCCGTACACATTATGGTTCAATCGACAGGTACCAAGCACGCAGGCGATGAACGATGTTGCTTTCATGAACGGTATGTTCATCGGAGTCGGAGCGAACGGTTTGATCGCCGCCACCATCGATGGAACCGTTTGGACGAAGCAGGCTAGCGGTGTGACCCAAGAGTTGCATGATATCGTTTATGGGAATGGCAAGTCTGTCGTCGTAGGGGCAGGCGGAACGATCTTGCTTTCCACCGACGGGGGGGACTGGCTGCAACGAACGAGCGGCACGACAAGAACGCTGCGGGGAGTTGCCTATGGCGACGGACTGTATGTGGCAGTAGGAGATTACGGGACGATCGTCATATCGAAGAATGGTTCCTATTGGACTCCTGTGACAAGCGGGACATCGAGCCAATTGAATGCTGTCACCTATGCGGATGGGGAATTCATCGCTGTTGGCAGTTCTGGCACGATCCTGACCTCGTCTGATGGCCGGGAATGGACAGCGCAGCCTACTTTTAACGGATTTGATCTTTTTGGCATTGCTGCTGGCAATGGCAAGGTTGTGGCTGTTGGTGCATTCGGAACAGTGGCGGTTTCAAGCGACCATAAGAACTGGAGTGAAGATTTTTACGTTATATTGGGTGATTTTAATGATGTTGTATACGCAGATAGCAAGTTTATAGCGGTCGGGTCATCCACGATTTCTGGAGGAGCCATTTATGCTTCTTCAGACGGGGGAACATGGTCATCCCTAACATCAGAAACATTGAAATATCGTAATGGCATTGCGTACGGTGACGGTTTGTATGTCAGTGTAGGGACATCGGACATTCTGACATCCAATAACGGTGAGAATTGGAGCCCATATGAAAGTGTTACGTTCTATGGCGTTAACCATGTAGGCAGCCAATATGTGGCATTGGGCAAAGGTGTCTATTACTCTGGCAGCGGAGGGATTTGGAAGAAATTGCGAGACAGTTCGGTCATTCTCCGTGATCTTGCGTATGGGAATGGACTGTACGTCGTCGTTGGAGATGATGGCACGGTACTTACGTCCACCAATCTCACCAACTGGACCGAACGCGTAAGCCAAACTTCGAATCGCCTTTATGGCATTGTTTATGGCAATGGCAAGTTCGTGGCAGTAGGCGATGGCGGAACGATCATCTATTCGGGGGATGGGGTCACATGGCAGACGGCGAATTCCGGAGACACTCTTGATATTCGGGATGTGACTTATGGTAATGAGCTGTTTGTCGCGGTTGGCCACGGCACGGATGGCACTTATCATGGCAAAGCCTATTGGTCCAGTGACGGGATGAATTGGAGCAGCTACACCACGGTGGATGTTTCTCTCAATGGTATCGCATACGGTGATGATGAATTCTATGCAGCAGGAGTAGGCAATAATCCAAGCTATCCGTTGTATAATTTGTTTTACTCAGCCACTGGAGACGAGTGGACCGCATATCGGAGCAGCGGGATTTCCGGTGTCACGTACCATGGTATCGCATATCACGATAACACGTATGCGATTGCTGGCACAGACGGAACCATTAGGGTTTTGAAGAAGGGGACCACATCCTGGATCGGCATCACAACAGGAGTGACAACGGCCGATTTCCATTCGGTTGCAGGCGGCAAGGGGAATTTCGTGGCGGTTGGAACGGATGGAGCCGTAATTCAGACCCGCAGAACGATTCCTGTTAGCAACACGATCCACTTCGACATGAACGGCGGGGAAGAGAAGTCGAACCCTGAATTTATGGTACTGCTGTTGGGGGATGAACTTGGCCTCTTGCCTGAACCGCCGACACGGACAGGATACAAATTCGTGGGCTGGAATACGGCGGCGGATGGAACAGGCGATTCGGCGGATGAATCGTTTGTTGTCGTTCAGGATATGGTTCTGTATGCGCAATGGGAAGAGCTTCCCGTTCCGCCGTCAGTGCCGTCGAATTTGTCGAGCACAGCAGGGGTTGGAGAAGTTGACTTGACATGGGACGCTTCAACCGGAGCGGATAGTTATGCGGTTTATCGCTATCAGGGGGCTGCGGCACCTGCGGACCCTAGTCAATGGGTGCTCGTGGAATCGGGTCTCGAAGAGACCTCGTACACAGTAACCGGACTGACGAACGAAACGCTCTATACGTTCGCCGTGACGGCGACCAATGATGCAGGGACGACTGATTACTCTCAGGCAACAACCGCGATGCCGGGAGGTAATGGATCAGCAGAATATCCTTATATCATCAACTCTCCTGAGCGGCTGGACATGATGAGAGAGGATCTGGATGCCTATTATGTGCTGACGGCTGATGTCAATCTGTCCAGCTTGGGAGAATGGGTCCCGGTCGGATTGGCCTTTGGCGATAGCTTCACTGGACATTTCGACGGGAACGGACACACGATATCAGGGCTGAAGGTTAGGGATAATCCTACTGGCATTGGCGGTTTGTTTGGGGCGATCGGATCTGGCGGTGTCATTCAAAATCTGGTTTTAGCTAATGTCGATATTTCCTTAGGGGCTAGTTTTGCGGATATTGGAGCTTTGGCTGGGAAACTCGAAGGCTCAGTAATCAATATCCGAGTGGATGGAGGAACCGTTGCAGGCACGAACTCTTTGGGTTTTAACAATATCGGGGGGCTTATTGGTGCCACTTCCAACGGGGCTGTAATCCAATCGAGCTGCGCAAACGTTCAAGTTTCAGGACTCAATATGTCTTACATCGGCGGGCTTGTCGGGTATATGCAGAAAGCGTCGGTATACGAGTCTTGTTCGTTGGGCAATGTCAGCGGAAGCAAGTACATCGGCGGACTGGTTGGGGTTATAGAGGACAGCACGATTGAGGACAGCTACGCGACCGGTTCAGTGTCGGGGACAGGTGCCATCGGCGGGTTGGTTGGCTCAGTAAGTGCATTATCGCAATCCAAATCCACCCTTAAGAACGTATATGCGGCAGGAGAAGTATCAGGTACTGCTTTGCATATCGGAGGGGTGATCGGCGAGAAGACAGCGTATCTCACGGTAGTTTCCTCCTATTACGATAAGGATACGACCGGCCAGTCTGATGAGGAGGAATTATCCGGTACGCCGCTTGCACACGAAGAGATGGGCAAGGAGGACTCCTTCGAGGATTGGGATTTTGTTACGATCTGGCATCTGGATGACCGGGATGGACGGCCGACTTTCTTAAGGGACGACACGCAAGCGCCGATCATGAGCGATGCCAATGTATCGAACGATACGCCGAAACAGGTTTCCGTTTACTTCCCAGAGAGAATCACAGCAAGCTCGGATGCGCTTAAACGATTCTCCGTATCGGTGGACGGAACGGATGCAGAGATCAGCGCAGCGCAATTGCAATCGAATGGCAGAGAGTTGATCCTGACCTTGACAGCACCTGTACTGAGCGGTCAGGAAGTGACGGTCGCGTACGAAGACGGAGAGCCTGCCATTACAGACAAGGCTCAGAACCGGTTGGCTTCAGCGTCGATCGAGGCTGACAACGAGGTGGAGGAAGACAACGAAGGGCCAGAGCCGAATATCAAGATCGTATCGTTCGCTCCTCAAGATAACGCGACAGGAGTTGCGGTGAACACCAAACTCACCTTAACGTTCAACGATACGGTTGAAGCGGTCGCGGACAAATACATCTACCTGATGACTGCTGGTGGCGATGTAGCTGAGAAGATCCGGGCAACTTCCGGCTATGTGCAGATTAACGGCAACGTTGTGATGATTTCTTGGCCTGCCAATCTGCTCCCGCTGAAAGGATACTATGTCCTCATCGACTCTGGCGCGTTCCGCCATGCAGCAGACGATGCGCATGGCGGCATATCGGATCCTACCGTTTGGAACTTCATGACGGAAGCAGATCCTGCCTCCGAGTGGGTTTCGGCCGGAATAGGCTTCACTGAGGGCGATGCGAGCGATCCGGTACTGAAGGCAGGCGCAGATGGTACGTTGTATGTGCTGTTCCGCGACGAAGAGCATGACGGCAAGGCAACCGTTATGAAGCTAGGGAAGTATGAGTCGCAGTGGTCGCTCGTTGGCAGTGCAGGATTCTCGCAAGGGGCGGCTAATGATCCGTATCTGCTTGTGGATGGCGATACGCTGTATGCTGCTTACGGAGTGTTTGACGATGATAACAATGCTTACGTTCATGTGATGCAATACGAGCTGGATGGTGCAGGAGATTGGACACTGGCGGGAGCTCCGATAGCGGTCGGCGTATACGATCCGGTTTATCTTCTTCCCCAGTACAGCTACCCGTATCTGATCATGCATAACGGCGCTCTTCATGTCGCGTATCGCGACGGAACCGTATTCGGAGGGCTGACGGTTAAGAAGCTGAACACAAGCGGCAACTGGGAAACGCTCGGCAACGACTTTTTCTCTGCGGGCGATATCGAATCTCCTTCCCTCGCTGTCTTGGATGGCACACTGTATGTCGGATTCTCCGATGAGAGCATGGGCGCCACAGTGATGAAATTCAATGAAGGGGCGAATGATTGGGAGTTGGTAGGCAGCCGCGGGTTCACATCCGGCAACGTCTTCGAACCATCCATCGTAACCGATGGCAATCACCTGTATGTGGTTTATGAGAATACGGCATATATGGCTGCAGCCATGATGTTCGATTCCGAAACGGGTGAATGGGTAGCACTTGGCAGCGTGCCAAGTTTCTCTGCTGGCCAGGCTTATCGTATCGATGCCACTGCTGAGAACGGCGAAGTGTATGCTGCTTATATGGACCAAGGGCAAGGAAATCGCCTGACCGTGATGAAATATGCGGGCAGCGAATGGGTTGAGGTTGGTGATGCTGGTTTTACACCGGATGCCGCCACCAATCCTTCCATCATCGTACTGGAAGGCGTACCTTATGTGATTTATCAGGACAGTTCTTCTGACGGCAAATTGTCCGCCATGAAATATGGCGTGTTTGATGAACCTACGCCGGAGAACAGCACGATCAGCCCGACATCGGCCACCTTCGACAAGTATGGCAAGTCGGAAAGCTACGAAGATGTCACCACGACGATGACGTTGAAAGGCAATACGCTCGTCAGCATCTCGAACGGTGCTAAAACATTGGTTAAAGGTACGGACTATACCGTATCCGGCGCCACGGTGACGATCAAGAAGGAATACCTGGAGAAGCAGGAAGTCGGTTCGACGAAGCTGACATTCACATTCAGCGCAGGCAATCCGCAGACATTGACGATCACGGTCATCGACACGACGCCGATCGATTCGGATGTCCCTGTGCTGCAAGCGGCCGAACCAGGCAACGGCCAGGTGACGCTCAGGTGGAGCCCGATGATCGGGGCGAGCGAATATAAAGTATTCACCAGCTTGACTTCCGGCACGTATGAGGCAGAACCAGAAACGGTTGCGCGTTCGGTATACAGCTACACGGTGACTGGTTTGACCAACGGTACGACCTATTACTTCGTGGTGAAGGCGGTCAAGGAAGGTGCCGACACCGAGCCCTCCAACGAAAAGAGCGCCATTCCGTTTACCGTTCCGGCAGCACCGACCGATGTGATCGCTGTGGCCGGTAACAAACAGGCAACAGTGACGTTCAAGGCACCAAGCGATAATGGCGGAAGAGAGATCACCGGCTATGAAGTGACGGTATGGCCAGGCGGCCAGGTGGTGACCAGTACGACGAACACCATTGTTATCACCGGCTTGACCAACGGCGTCAGCTACACCTTCACCGTCGTGGCGATCAATGAGGCCGGACGCAGTGATCCGTCAGTTCCGTCCAACACGGTGGTTCCGTCCGCTCCTTCCAGCGGAGGTAACGATTCCCCGTCGCAGCCTGATCCGGCAGAGACAGGACCGGATAACCGTGCAACGGTGCTGATCAACGGCAAAGAGGAGCGAGCCGGTACAGTCACCACGACCACCCGAAACAACCAAACCGTCACGATCGTTACCGTCGATGCCGACAAGCTGAGTGCGAAGCTAGCCGAAGAAGGCCAGCATGTTGTCGTCACGATTCCGATTCCTGCAGGATCTGATGTGTCCGTCGGGGAATTGAACGGCCAGATGATCAAGAACATGGAAGAGTATCAGGCGACTCTCCAAATCAAGACGGACCGAGGAACCTACACGATTCCTGCTAGCCAGATCAACATCAGCACGATCTCCAAGCAAGTCGGTGCGGATGTGGAACTGCAGGACATCAAGGTAGAGGTGGAGATCGGAACGCCGATCGAGGAAGCGGCGGAGTTGGGCACCTTCACGCTGGTCGTACCACCGGTGGAATTTACCATCAGGGCGACTTATGGGGACATGACCATCGAGGTAACGAAGTTCGACTCCTATGTCGAGAGAACTATCGCGATACCGTCCGATGTCGATCCTGACAAGATCACGACGGCCGTTGTCGTCGACCCGGACGGCACGGTGCGCCATGTGCCGACGAAGATCATCGTGGCGGATGGCCAATATTACGCCGTCATCCGCAGCCTGACCAACAGCACCTACGCCGTTGTCTGGAACCCGGTCGAATTCAGCGATGTGGCGTTGCACTGGGCGAAGGATACGGTCAACAACATGGGGTCGCGCATGATCGTGCAAGGCGCAGGTGACGGAAACTTCAACCCGGATCGCGACATCACCCGTGCCGAGTTCGCAGCGATCATCGTCCGGGCGCTGGGGTTGAAGCTGGAGCATGGACCCAGCGCATTCACGGATGTGAGTGACACGGATTGGTATAATCGTGCGATCCGCACGGCTCATGCCTACGGTCTGCTGAGCGGTTACGCAGACGGCACCTTCAGGCCGAACGAGAAAATCACGCGCGAACAGGCGATGGTCATCATCGCGAGAGCGATGGCCATTACCGGACTTGCGTCGGAGATGCCAGTGCGGTCGGCAGACGCAACGCTTGGCGCCTTCACAGATGCCGCACAGGCGTCCGCATGGGCAGCGAACAGCATCGCAGAAGCGGTGCAGGCAGGCATCGTAACAGGCAGAACTGGCCATACGTTGGCTCCGCAAGACACCATCACCAGAGCAGAAGCTGCGGCAATGATCGAACGGCTGCTGAAGAAGTCCGATCTGATCTGATGGCTATATCAAGACACAAGAATGGACGGGAAACCGGTGCGGTTTCCCGTCCAAACTTTTATCGGATATGAAAGTTTGTCCTTATGCCTGATTGAGGTATTGGCAGAAGACTGGTGTCTCTACCGAGCATGAACAGTGAGTCAGATCTGCGTGGCAGCAGGAGCTTGCGCTTCTTCGGCTTTCTTCCGTTTGTTATGGAACCAATAGAAGACACCGATCAGGATGATGCTGGCGGCGAGTATGATCAACAATATGCCGGCCTGGCTCCACATATCCTCATACAAGCCGACGGAGATGACATTGCGGTATCCGGTGACGCTGTAGCTCATCGGAAGCCACGGATGAAGCGCTTGTGCCCAACCTGGCAGCAGTTCATACGGGAAAGTACCGGCGCTGCTGACAAGCTGCAGGATCAAGAGCACCAGCGCAATGAACTGCCCCGGCCTTTCTAACCAGGTTGTCAGCATCTGAACAAGGAACATAAAGGTCAGGCTGACGATCACCGTATACAGATAGAACATCGGAACGCTCTGCACGGGCAGCTTCAATAGATAGATGGCAACCGTGCTGACGATCAGCGCCATGAGAACCCCCATCAATGTGTAGGACAGGAGCTTGCTGATGAAAAGCTTGAGTCCGCGGGCACTCGGATCATAAGAAGCGCGGATCGGGAACGTGTTCGAGTAGATCAATGCTCCCGCGAAAAACGCCAGAGACAGGAAGTATGGGGCAATGCCGCTTCCGTAATTGGCCACCTTCCGCTCCTCATTTTCCTGGATCGCCACTGGCTGAGCGAGCAGGTGAATGATCTCATCATCGCCATGCAACGAAGCCGTCTGTTCTGCCGCATCGGCCAGCTTGCTGCTGAGCTCAGCAGAGCCGTCCGTCAGCTTGCCTGCGCCTTCTTGCAATTCGGCCGCTCCCTTGGTCAGTTGATCCAGTCCGTCGTACAGTTCGCTTACCCCTCCTGTAAGGGTGCCAAGGTTGCTTGCCAGCTCCCCGGCGCCTTTATCCAACTGCTGGGCTCCTTGGGCCAGCTCGTTCGCGCCTTGGACGAGTTCAGGCAGTTTGGCGTTCATCTGCTGGATGCCGCCGTAGAGTTCTTCCTGCCCATCCTGGAATGTGCCGAAGCTTTGCTGCAATTGATTCAGGCCGGAGCTTAGTTGCTTCGCTCCTTGGGCTGCCTGCGACTGCCCTGCGGCGAATTGCTCGCTCGAAGCAGCGAGCTGTTGCTGAGCCGCATTCAGTTGTGCGGCACTTTGGCTGAGCGTCTGGCTCGCCTTGAGCAACGCCTGAAGCGAAGCGTTGGATTGCAGGGATGCGTCGGACGCCAGAAGCTGTTTAAGCTGGTCTGCGAGCGCTGCGCTGCCATCGGCGATCTGCCCGGTTACCGAGGCGGCGGAGGAGATGCCTTGCTTCAGCCCATCAGCGCCCGAGGATAGTTGCTCCAAGCTCGCAGCGAGTGATGCGGCGCCGGATGCTGCCGAGGCGATTCCGCTCCCCAGATCATCGGTGCCTTGCACCAACTGTCCTGCTCCCTCCTCCAGTGAAGCGATGGCATCGGACAACTGCCCGATCCCGTCTGCCAGGCTGCTTCCGCCGCTGCTGACGGCGGCAGTCCCATCAGCGAGGGTGCTTGCGCCGGCCTGAAGCTGCTCCGCCCCATCCAGAAGATCCTTGGCACCGGACATGGCGGTGATCAGGTTCGTATGTACGGTATCGATTCCTTCGGCCACGTCGGTCAGGCCATCGTTCAGTTGGCTTGCGCCATCGCTTGCTTCCTGAAGCCCTTCCGACACCTTGGTGAAGTTCTCGATGATGATCCGTGTGTAAGCCTCGGTCATGCTGGCCGATAGCTCGCTTCTCAGCTCACGGGTCGCATTCTGGCTGATCTGCGCGGCGATAAAATTGGAATACCCGTTGGCTTCGTAGATGAGCTCCGCCTGCTCAGGATTGTCAGACTTCACAGAAACCGCTCGGGCGGAGAAGTCTTCCGGTACGGTGATCATGGCGTAATATTCATTGGCCGCCATTCCGCGATTCGCTTCTTCCAGACTTACAAATTTCCAGTTGAACTGCGTATCCTCCTTGAGCTCTTCTACAAAATCATCGCCAACTGTCACGATCTCGCCGTCATATTCAGCCCCTTGATCCAGATTGACCACGGCAACGGGCAACTCTTCGAGTTGGCCATAGGGGTCCCAGTTGCCCTTGATCAGAAACCCGGAATACAGAATTGGCATGAAAGCGACCGCAATAAACGTAAGTGCCAGGATCGGCTTGGAGAATTGACTGCGCATATCATGCTTGAATACGTCAAACAATCTGAAAAACTTCATTAGCATTGCTCCTTAATTTGTGTAAAAATCACTTCTATTATTTTGGTTTTTTTTCCGCGAGTTCATTACTTTGGAAACCTATATTTTTGGTTGGACGAAGGTTCCAAGTAATTATTTATTTTTACACACGTAGTTCATAAAATTCAAGCACAGGAAAAGGAAGATATACAGGAATCAGTCAAGATTGGAGAGAAATCTGATCGACAAACCATACATACGCGGCATAGGTTAACCGAGGAAGTCCTGCGGTAGCAGCGACAGTTCCACGACTTGGAAGCATATCGAGGTGGAGAAGGTATCTCTTTGCTGCCAGAATCGGTGGAAATTATCGAATAATGTCGCTGTCATGAACGGTTCAGTTAACTCCTGGCTATTGATGGCCAGGAAACAGAAAATGTATACTTTTTACAGAAGAAAGAACGCCGGCGAGCATACGATGAAAGTAGATGCCTTCGGCGTTCCTGCATGGTTGCCCATTTCGCAATCCTGTCATGGCATGTCGCAATATCCGCATCAGCATGTCAAAGTAAGGAACGGCCACTGATCATGCTACTCGTTTCATTTCACCTATGAAACAAGCTTGGCTTAGCGTAATAGGAGTGTGAAACCATGAACGGAAGAATGTTGAACAGTGGAATTTCCTTGTTGAACTTCGACGATACGCTGAAGAAACAGCCATTGCTTCGGGGCTATCCGGTGGAGTGGATCGATTTCTCCGATCTGAGCGGTTGCCATGGTTATTGCAGCGCCGAAGCCTTGCGCATCATCCAGGAGCGGTTAAGAGCGAGGAAGTACAGGCATGTCACCCTGATCGGCAATGGAAACTATCACTACGTCACCTATGTGCTGCTGTCCGAGATTCGGCAGCCGTTCTCGCTCATCCTGTTCGACCACCATACCGATCTGGCACAATGCGGCGAGCTTCCGTTTCTCTCTTGCGGCTCGTGGGTGAGCATCGCGCTTAGGACTTTGCCGCAATTGAACCGTGTTGTCATCATCGGAGCAGAGGCTCTAAGCGGCCTAAGTCCTGCAACCGGCATTCCAGAAAACGTCACCGTCATCTCCGAACAAGAGGTGAGCCGGCTAAACACGGTGCAAGTCGTGCGCGCTATCTGCTCCGTATTGCCTGATCAGCCTGTTTATATCAGCGTGGACAAAGATGTCCTGGATCGGGACCATGCGGTGACGAATTGGGATCAGGGCAGCATGAGCCTGCAACAATTGCTGGATGTGATTCGCGAGCTCGTACGAATCCGCCAGCTCGCAGGACTGGATGTGTGCGGGGAGTTGCCCCTGACGCCTGTCGATTACCTGTCGGACGAACGGGTACGGTATCTGAAGAAGAACGAGATCGCCAACAAGGCGATCATAGACGTGTTGCTTGCTGGCTGAGCGGGGGCATGGCGTCAGTCTGCCGGGCAATCGGTCCGGCTTTGCGGTTTGCGGGCGAGGGTTGGAACAATGGAAGTATTGGAGGAAAGCCTATGGTGTGGATGATCGAGTTGCTTGTGCTATTTGCGTTGTTCACACTGATGGTCGTTCCCAAGGTGCTGAAGAATCCCGTATCGATGGTGCACGATTACCCTCCGGATATATATCGCAAGGCGATGGAACTGGGGCTGGTCGCAGAATCCCAGAACCGCAGTTCGAAGAAATTTCTCGTGAAACGAATGATTGCCATCGCCTTAATCGGCATCCTCTTCGGATTGATCGTTCACTATGTGAATGGCGCGAACAGCTTTCTTGCCGGAGCGGGGTATACCTTTATCCTGTGGACGGCTGCCAATTGGTATGATGCGCTTGTGATCGACTGCCTCTGGTTCTGCCACAGCAAGCGGGTTGTGATTCCCGGAACCGAAGGCATGGCGGGGTATAAGGATTACCTGTTCCATATCAAAGCTGCCTTGAAAGGCATGGTACTGGGCATTCCATCCGCGATCGTGGCTGGTATCCTGGTGATGTTGATCAGTTGAAGCGGCCGATCTCGAACGGTGTTGCAACATATAACAGCGATCAGCCTCATGCTTAAAGGGCTTCAATCCGGTAAGGGTTAACCGACAATTGCCTATTGCAATCTTGTCCATGTCATAGTTCAATATGGAGAGGTGGAAGTTCAATCTTCATAAGAATGAGGCGATCAATCTGATAACGTACAAACGATGCACAGAAGTGAAGGAAGAAGCGATTTTTCAGGCTTTTCAGATTGGCTTTTCCTATTACATGATCAAGATGGACTTGCCGAAGGATGTATTCTTCAGGCATTTCTTCGGGCCGGAAGGGAATCGACTCGAATATTCTGTAATCGCTTTCGATGGGGACAAGCCCGTGGGCCTTAATATGGGCGGCATCAAGGAGTATGAGGGAGTCAAGACGCTGCGCTGCGGGGGGTTCTGCGTCCATCCGGACTATCGGGGGACAGGGATCAGCGGCAAGCTGTTCGAACTGCACAAAGAAATTGCGCTGGAGAACCATTGCAAGCAATTGTTCCTGGAAGTTATCGCCGGCAATGATCGGGCGATAAACTTCTACAAGAAACAAGGATATGAGAAGGTCTACGATCTCATTTATTACTCGCACTCCAACCCTACAGAGATTCGGGGAACGCTCGACATAGATGCAACCATCGAAAGAATTGATATGGATGGCTTGAGAAGTTTGGGCGGGCAGATCCGGGACATCCATATCAACTGGCAGAATGATATGGATTATATCGGCCATTTCGCTGATCAAGTGCATTATGGGGCCTTTCACGATAACAAGCTGATCGGTGCACTCAGCATTCATCCCAAGGGCAAGATCAGTTTTCTGTGGGTTGAACCCCGCTATCGGCACAAGGGGATAGGCAGGACACTGGTCAGCCGCGCTGTGGAAGAGCTTCAGCCGCAGAAGCTGTCCGTCAACTTCCCCAACAATGCCAATCTCCTGGGTTTCGCGAAACGCTTGAACTTTTCGCTGGACCCCATCTCTCAGTACGAGATGTACATTACGCTTTAAAAATGTTGCATGAAATGGACACCCAAGTCATGGATCGCGCGGGTGTCCTTTTATTGTTTTTGCAACAAATGATTTCCATTCCGTTGGCCTGTAATTTTGTCGGAGCGTTCGTAATCTTGAACAAGTATTTGGATATTCGAGCAAGTATTTCATTGCTTAAATTATAATTCGAAATATTCAATTTTCTTGTCGAAATTCATCCGAAAATATGATATTACTAGTATTATTATCCTATATCCGAAGGAGGCGGTTTATATTGAGAATCTCGTTGCATTCCATCAAGACCAAGCTTCTGCTGTTGCTGATCATTCCACTGCTCTTGTTCATTTTCTCTTCCCAATATTTGCTGAGTTCTCTTTCATCGACGGTTGACCGATTATCCGACCGCCTCTACGAGACAGGCAGCGAAATCATGCGTTTGATGCTGAATGCCGACCGTGATTTCTATCAGTCGCGTGTCGGATTTATGAGCGCCACGGTCAAATCATCGAACGGAAGTTCCTTGAAAGCCGTTATTGCGAGTTACGAGGAGAACCTTGGCCAAACCAAAGATAATGTTGCTGCTGCCAAAGCGTTGATCGAAGAGCGCGGTCTGCAGGATTTAGAGCACGAAGCGACCGGGAAGACACTAAGCGACCTCATGCAATTGATCGAGAGCGGCCTGGCTTCCTGGGAAGTCTCCACCGCTGAAGTTATCCAACAGCCGGAGACGTTGACAGCGAAGCAAGCGGAGATTGATGCAGTCTTCGAAGTGACGAGGAGTTACTTGGAACTGATCGAACTGGTTATGGAACAGTATCAGTTGCAAGCCATCGCGGAAGAGAAGGATGCTGCTTCCATGCTCAAGACGGCGATGTATATCTCGCTAGCCGTCGAATGGATCGTTTTGCTGGGAGCAGGTCTGTGGATCATCTGGCGAATCAGCCGCACCATTGACAGCGTACGCAGCAAGACCCAGCGCGTCTCGGAAGGCTATCTGGATATGCCGGACACAACCCGTTATACCAAAGATGAACTGGGCCATATCCAGAAGGATATCGACGATATGATCGTACATATGCGCCGCATGATTGGAGAGATCGCGAACAGTTCGCGGTCCGTATCCGCAGCGGCGAGCGAGCTTGCCGCGAGCGCCGTGGAGTCGACGAACGCATCGACCCACGTCGCCGAGAATATTCAGGAAGTCACCGGTCTCGTCGAGGTGCAAGCGAACATCACCTCGGAGACGAACCGTGCGATAAGCGAGATGGCGGTCGGGGTGCAGCGCATCGCCGAGAGCGCCGGTACGATCGCGGCATTCGCCACGGATACAGACGAGCAGGCACAGCAAGGTGCGAAGCTCATCATGAAGCTACAGGAGCAAATGGACATCATGACCGGCGACATCGCCCGTCTGGAACGCATCATCTCGGAACTGAGCGACAAGTCCACCGAGATCGGCGCCATCACGGAGAACATCACGGCATTCGCCAACCAGACCGGCATCCTGTCGCTGAATGCCTCCATCGAGGCGGCGCGTGCAGGTGAACAAGGCCGGGGCTTCGCCGTGATCGCCGGAGAGATCCGCAAGCTGGCGGCGAACTCGCTTGAATCGGCCAACACCATCAACCACCTGGTCTCGAACACGCAACTGGAGATCGCGAACGCCAGCGAATCGATGCAAACGACGATCACGCAGGTGGAGCGAGGCGCGGAGCTCATGCAGGAAGTGGCCAGAGGATTCCAGGCGATCGCAGCGTCGATCCGCCAGGTTTCCGGGCAGATCCACGACATGTCTGCTGTGACCGAGCAGATGTCGGCTAGCTCGGAGGAGGTCACGGCCAGCATGGAACAAGCGGCAGCTTCCATCCGCGACGTGTCTGGCAAGGCGGGGAACGTTGCGGCCGCAACAGAGGAGCAGCTCGCGCTTGTCGAGAACATATCCAGCTCTGCTGAGCAGTTGCGCGGCATAGTCGATGACCTGAACAAAGCGGTTGCCTATTTCAAGATTAAATAGATCTAGCTTATAGACAAAATTAGGGAGCTCGTCCGCATCTGTTGGACAGCTCCTTTTTTTGTGGGGCCTAGGATCGATTTTAAAATTTTCTTTAATGTCAGCTTTTTGGTATGGAAATTTTTTATAATTTGGTGTGTCGGAGGGCGAGTGGCATTCATTTGATAGATCTTATGAAGACAGGAGAGTGTCCTCTCCTGTCTATCAATCTCTTAATCCATTTCGATAGATATTCGATGGAGTATGAATGAAAGGATTGGTGCAGCACGCATGAAAGCGAGAAATTTGATGTGGAGAAGAGCCATCCTATGGGCTTTGGTATGCTTGCTGTTCATTACGCCATATGTCCAGGTATTCGCAGCCCCTGTTTCTTATCGGGCCATATCCGGCTTGGATCTCGACCAACTGCGTGATTCTTTTCAGATCGTGATGGGCGACGAATCTCTCGATTCCGACGAGAACCAGGCACAGCATGAAGAGATCAACGAGGAGCTTATGCAAGCTCTTGCAATGGAATATGGGGAGGAGCAGGCGCCAGCGATCTATCGCATGTTGCAGAATCTGGGTCTGCTCAACGAACAGGGCGAGATCGTTCGGCATCCGATTCATCTGAACGGGCAGGACTATAGCCTTGAAGAAATCATGCAGATACTGGAGGATGAAACGACAGATCTGGCGCAAGTGGCCGAGGTGGATGGTCAGCCCATACCCCTGTCGGACCTGAAGAAGCTGATTGAGATCGAAGAGCAGCTCGCGCAATTGGAGCAGCATCTCAGCTTGGCAAATGTGACGATTACGCCTGAACATCTCGACAGCTACGAATCCCTCATCACCCAGGTGACGCAAGAGGGCTTGATATTTGTCAACGAGAATGGTGAGCCGTTCGTGACGGTAGAGGAACCTGGCGGCGGAGCTCTGCTTGGTAGCATGTCAGTGACCAGCGCTGAGACGTTCAGCATTGCTGCCCAAGCCGTCACCTCTGATCTTGCTGCTGCCAATCCTTCTGGCGATTATGAAGACGCCTATTATCTGAATGTTTATGATGTGAGGATTGATGAAAACACGGGTTACCCTATTGTCACCGTTGATGGGGTTCAGTCCATGTACGTTAAATTCAGCATTTCTTTTGTTTTGAATAAGGCTCGTGATGTACCTGTATCGTTTACTCTGGAAGTGATCGATGGAGCATTGCGCGGGTTAAAAAACATCAAGGCTTCTACGAATGCTTATTCTGGATTTGAACCATTGCCCCAGACATTCACCATCGAGCCAGGCAAGACAGGCATATCGGTTTACTTCAACACAACGCTTGAACATACACCGGACAATCCGTTGCCGCAAAGATCTTATTTTCCGAATCTTTGGTATCCGGATGTATTTCGTGAACTGGTATGGGGCTTTGCGGCGAGAGCGGATTATTTCCACATTACGAATCTGAAAAATGTTGACTACGTTGAGGTCAATCCGCGGTTATTTAGCGGTTCCCACATGTATGACTACTATTACCGATATCCTGTGAAATACGGATACTTCGCCCATACCTATCATGGCGGAGCATATTTGGCCTTCGTACCCTATATTGGCCAAGGGATCAGTGAGTATTGGACTGGCGCGTCATTTAAGGAAGATATACAGAGAAGCGGAATTGATCCTTCGCAAGATGCTGAAATCTTAAAGGTTGAAGCCAGAGATGGCATCTATACGACCGGCCAGATCATCCCGATTCGCGTCACTTATTCGAATGCAGTCACCCACAGGATGCCTTATGCCAATCTGAATCCCGCATTACATCTGGCGAATGGCGACAAGGCTTACCCCGAGGTCTGGGGGCAACCGAACATCTATCTTCCTGCGGATATTTCCTTCGTGATGGGATACCAGGCGATCGTGAGGCCAGGCATGACGCCGGATGATCTGATCGTGGTGAAGGCAAGCGGGGAAGGCAATCCGGAGTATTATTACTACGACGTAGACGGTTGGATTAAGGAAGTCAATCCCGCACTGGGAGATAAAGTGTATCCGGATGCATACTGGAACAAGGCGTTCTCCAATCATCCCAATATCGTGATCACTCACGCTCTCACCGATGCATTCCGTTCGATCGAAACGGATCGCACGACTTATAAGATCGGCCAGACAGCAACCGTAACGGTCCGCCTGAACAATGAGGATGGCGAAGCAGGGTGGCTGATCAACGGTTTTCCTACTCCGGAAGAGCTACAGCGCAGATTGATCGTGTCCATCGGCGATCTGAGGAACGGAATTATCGAGATGGATTGGAAGCGCGATGAGCAGGGGAATCCGGTATCGCCAGCCACGCTGGAAGGCAAGTTCGTCGTTACCGAGGATATCTACAATCTGATGACGGCTTCCAATCGGGAAGGCGGTTATTTGCGTGCGAAGATATACTACAACCGCACCGGCAATGGGGCGGATCTGGCTGACTTTGCCCTGTTCAGAGATGATTTCGCCTATTTCAGGGTCGATCCGATCCGGCTCCTCTATCCGAATGACCTGGCGATCCGTTATCCGAATCAATGGCCGTCCGGAGAGCCGTATGTGGTTCTGCTGACGGACCCGGTATTGGCGAAACTGGATTACGATCCCCCTGATCCGAACTATTATACATTCACGGATCCGGACCAATTCGAATGGCAAAGCAACGATGAATCCATCGCGTCGATTACACCGGATGGCACGATCATCCCCAAACAACCAGGTGTGGTCAGCTTTACACTCATTGCCAAGAATGGCGGCAGACTGAATCCGCCGACGGCGGTTACGACGCAGGAGATCGAAATCTATGGCGGCGGATCGGCCACGATGATCGTGCCAGACTACGCGAAACATGTGGCTGTCCAGCTTCAGACGGATGCCATGATCCTATGGTCGACGAATGTGATGTACAAATACAAGGAGATGGCCGAACCCGGAACGCCGCCGAAGGATGCCCAGTTTACCATTGAACTGTACGAGGGGGATCTGGATTATGCTGACATGGAGGCGGGTTCACCCATCGCAAGCTGGTCCGCAGTTAACGCGACGAGCTTCCGGATTCCGGCATCCTATCTGAAGAACATATCCATCGGGCAGACGCCAAGCTACACGGTCAGGATTCGCACGGCTAACCCGGAGCGGCCCGAGACTTACCTGACTGCCGCAGCTTATATCCTGGTGAAGTCTGAGCCGGTCGTCGTATCGCTTGACAAATCCATCGGCCAGCAGTTCACCTATGAAACGGCAAGCTTGAACCTCCATTGGTCGATCAAGAACTTTGATCTGCTAAACGGCCACTTTGAACTGAAGGTGACGCGCAACGGAGTTGTGCTTCCGGAGACGGTGATCACCTATCACAAAGAAACGAAGACATTCAGCCATCCCAATGCAACGGCGAGCGGAGGCACCTATACGCTGAATCTTGAACCTGATCCGAGCGGTGATAGGTTGAAGGATGTCTATTCAATCACGATCGCGGCATCCAACGACCCGGACAGTACATGGTCCTATGATTCGTTGTACTTGAATGTTTACCGTACGGATGCCTTGTCCATCCAGATCAACGGAGAGTCCAAGACAGAACATGCCATGAGTAATGTGGATAAGATCAGGAACATGACAAGCGAAGAGATCCTGGATCTGCATCGTCATATCACCTTGTACGACAAGATGAGCATCAACTACAACGAGCTGACGGATATGGGAGAACTGATGGATCAATTCACCTGGCGATCCAGTGATCCGTCAGTCGGCAGCATCCTGATGGCCCAGAATGGCATCATCGCGGATATTGATGACTTCGGCTATGCTTCCTATCAGCCGAGACAGGGCTTCATACTGTCTGGCGATGAAACCGGCAAGACTGTCATCACGGCTACCCATGCGAGGACAGGCCTGAAGGCTGAATTGGATGTTACCGTAGAGACCTTGCGGGATAAGCTGTACCTGTTCCAGTTCTATCCGAAGACCGAAACGAAGTTTACCTACAAGGACGGGCTCGGGAACGAGAAGACGTTCACGACCAACGCGAACGGCCAATTCGCCTTGTTCGAGGAGAACGGCATCAAGGGCGATGTGTATGTCACCTCAACGTTTAATGGCACCACCTATACGGGTGTGTTGGATTACCGTTTCCTGAAGACCAAGGAGCAATCCCCGTCCACCATGGAGCTGTACCCGGTCAATATCCTGCAACTTCGCCAATTGGCGAAGGTGGAGGCATTCTTCAAGACGGAGGACCTCAAGCCGTATATAGGCCAGGTGACTTACAGAGGCGCAGTCATTAAGAACGGCTACTACTGCGAACCCTCGGAGATCGGCGGTTCGGGCGTCACGGTGAATCTTGGCGTTGATGGCAAACTGGAGATTCTCTTCGATACGACGACTTTCTACTCCATAGCAGCAGGAGAGCCCAATGCAGCGACCCTGTCAGCTCAGGACAAGGTCGAGTTCGTCATCGAAGTTCAGTTTCAGGGTGACCGGTATTATCCTGTCCTTCTGACCTTCGACGGCAATCTGAATGAAGCGGATCGGGTCATCATCGGGGACAAGATCGTCACCCTGGATGCCAATCCTGGCATGGAGAAAGTTCCATTTATGGTGAATCAGTTTGTCTACAATCCGGAGACCGGAGACAAAATATCGATCCTGCAATATACAGGCAAGTTTGGACCGAACAATCAATTCCCTTCCATCATGCTGATCACGGAGTTCATGTGGTGGGGATCAACCGTCCAGGAACAGGATGCCCATGCGATACTGCAAACGGAGTACGGACAGAAACCGGAGGGGCAATCCTACCAGACATTCAGGTATCCGTTCTCCGAGGAATCCATCACTCGACATGTGCAGGTGTTGAATAAGGATACCATCTGGTTAGGCAAGGCTAAGTCCGGGCCTGTGACATTCCGGTTGTATGAAGCGCCGGGCGTGTTAAGGAGAAGCGTGACCTCGCGTGCGATATTGATCAACATGATCGGCGTGGAGGAAATCGACGTATCGAAATTAAGATCGCTATTAACGAAGATGAGAGAGGGGATGCAAGGAGTCTCGCCAGGTGTGCAGAATCCGAAAAACGACGATATGATCGCGGAGGCGTTGGAACATATAAACGGGTTCCATCCGGCAATTGCGGAATTGACCATGGATGTTTATCCCACTGATGATCCGTTGGTCTTCAGAACGCTGCTCTATCCGAACACAGGAACTCTGGCGACTACCGGCGGGGATTCCGTTGAATTCTTCACGACCCGATCCTACAGCATCACGCCGGGACTTTCGGATCTCAAGAAAATGGTTGGCGGCTCATACCTCGATGAGTCGATCGAGAAAATCAACAAAAACAAATCGAAGAAGAGCTACAAAGACAAGGACTACTCCTTCGCCCTGGGCGGCTATCTGCTTGGGGAGATCCGCTACAATCCGCAAACAGGTTCCTGGGAGCATGTGGTGATTGGCGGCGGCTTCAACGCAGGTATAGGTGTGGAATTCTACAAGAACATAAACCTTATGGCGGGGCCCATTCCAATTACGTTCACGTTGGCGGCAGGTGGGGCCGTGGAAGTTGATTTCAAGGCTTCCATCCTGCGCGAACAGATCACGGGATATCCGTGGAGCGATCCGAACAGGGACCGCGTGAACGATTACTTGACGTCGGCGCGTGTGATCGCCTATATCGATGGCTTCGGCGGAATCGGCGCCGACTATACCGTGGTTGCAGCGAAGATCGGCGTATACGGGCGATTGTCGATCGAACATACCAGCACCTGGCTGAACCGTGAATATCTGCTGAACAGCGAAGAGCATAGGAAGTTCGGCAATAAGTTGACATTAGAAGGCATGGTCGGGATCAGGGCTGTGGTGAAGCTGTTGTTTGTTAACTTCAATTATGACTTTGCATCGTACCGCTACAACGACTCCTGGATATACAACAATTGGCAAGAGATCTATGATTATTGGAACAAATATGCCAATTCCCCGCTCACGGCTGACAATCTGGACGTGGCGATCGCGGCTTACCTCGAGCACATCGGGGTGGATGAGACTTACGTCTTCGAATCGCAGACGATCGAGAGCCGCGATTATCTGGGGCGTTATGAGCGCAGTTGGAATGAGGGCATGCCGCTTCTGTTCGGCCGCATGTCTGCAACATCGGAGGGTGAGACGAAGGTACTGCAGTCCAATGCGTATCCATACTCGAACCCGCAACTGGTGCAGGACGGCTCCTTGATGGTCTATATGTCCGACGGGAATAGCATGAATGTCGAAGATACGGTGGCATCCTGGGCAGAGTACAACGGAAGCGGCTATACGGATCGCGGGCCGATCTCGACAGATCCGGCGCTTGCCGGTTATGGGGATTCCGGACTGAAAGTGGCGGGAGAAGGAGACCAGATCGCCGCGGTCTGGGTAAGGCAGATGCAGTCGCTTGATAAGGAAGCCGGAGAAGAGGTCACCAATGCCGACATCATCCTCATGAGCAACAGTGTGGAAGTGATGGCTGCGATCTATGACGGTGAGTCTTGGACGACTTACCGGCTCACGAACAATGGCACGCCTGATCTCGGTCCGGTCGTCTCAGTGGCAGACGGCAAGGTCTTCGTGGCGTATCGCAATGTTTATGCGGGCAATCCGGACAATCCGTTGGATTACTCCGCTTATGACACCATCTGGCTCACCGTCTACGATATGGCGACGAAGACGTGGAGCGATGCCAAGATGATCTACAATGGCACGAACGGCAACGTGATGGGGCTGTCCATCGCCAGCTTGAGTGATGGGACGACCGCCGTTGTCTACAACGTCAATCAAGGAGTTGCTTATCACCCTCTGGAGGACGGCGAGCTGGCTGGCAAAGATCATCAGATCGTCTATACGGTGCTGGACCCAAGCGGCAATGTTCGGAAGAACCTGCAGATCACCAACGACGAAGACGCGAATGACAATCCACAGGTGACGAGTGTAAGGTTCCCGGATCATGTGGAGCGTTTCGTGATCGCATGGCATGCTGTGATCCGCCATGAATCCGGGGACTTGCAGCATAACATCCGATTCGCTGCGGTGAATCCAGATGGCGAGGTTTACCCTGACTTCGTGAACAGCTTGGAGATGGTATGGCTCTACAATGATGTGAAGTTCAGCCCGAACTTTACGTTTGTCCGGCTTCCCAATGCCTGCAAGGAACTGCAATATCTATCTCTTCTGTGGAAACAGCCGGAGACGGAACTGAATGAGGAGCAGATCATCACGCGGGATACCGTGAAGGCCGTGCAGTTTAGGAATGGCGATGGCGGGATCTACCTGTCTGGCGCGATTGATGTGGCCACCATGCCGGATTACACCGAGATCGATACGATCACGGCTATCTTGCGTGATCATGAGGAGCTGGCGATCGAAGCTGTTCTGCTGGGTACCACCTATACCAGCGATGTGGATCAGATAGGCAGCATCACCCCGGACAATGCAGACGATGAGATCCCGTTATACATCTCGCAGACCGTCAGCGATATGTATACGGTTCGCAGCGCCTTCCAAAACAAGTTTGAGGTGGAACTGGTTTATCTGAATCCTCGGGAGATCGTTCCCGGATTCGACCTGCCGATTCAGTTCCATCTGGTGAACCAGGGGATCAGCCCGATCGAGCAAGTGGAGATCACCGTGGATGGCCAGACAACGCATTTCGAAGAGGTTGGCTTGCTGCCGAATGCCAACCAGGTGTTCGTGGTCTATTACGCGGTGCCTGAGAACATCACGGATATAGATTATGAGGTGCGGGTGGTTTATGAGGACGGCGACGTGTTGATCTCGGAAGGCCAGCTCCACATCGACAAGCCGGATCTTGGGATCGCGACCATCCGCATGAAAGAGGAGGGCGGCAAACGGATTCTGTCGGTGCCGATCTATAACCTGAATGACACGAGGATGGATGGCAAGGGCAGAAGCGTGAAGCTGGCGTTGTACCGGGATATCACCTACTCCGATGAGCAGCGAATCGGAGACGTGATCACCATCAGCAACGATCAGGACTTGGCGTTGATCGATCAAGCCGGATTTGTAACCGACGTGACGGTGGACGTGAAGGAATATCTGGCTTCGCTTGCCTTAAGCGAGATACCGGATGAAGGCATCATGCTCTATGCCAAAGTGTGGGCGGAAGATGAAAACGGCGCCCTGATCAGCGAATTTGAGGATCACAACAATACTGCGCAGATCGTGATCGAGAACCTGTCCAGCAAGTATCATCATGATGACGTCTTGCTGACCTTGGAGCAGAGGAATCTGGAATCGTCGACGATGGTCGAGCTGACGATGCAGAACATGAACATGGCGCCGATCACTAACGGCAACGTGCTGCTGCAACTTCTGGATCAGCAGGGGAATATGGTGGAAAGCAAGTATCTGGCAACCAGCGCCGAAGAGTTGCTGACGTTCGATTCGGAAGAAATTATCCGCCGGACGGTTTACTTCGCGGGTAAAGGCGAATCCGTGCAGGCGACGTTCTTCATCGAAAGTGCTGATGCGATGGACGCTACCTTAAGCGCCTTGACACTTGAAGGCATCATCGTGGAATTCGATCCCGGCCAGACCCACTACGCGCTTGAGGCTAAGGATCTGCGTACCGTACGCCTGACGGCAGCAGCCGCGAACAGCAAGTCGCTGCTTACTCTGATGGATGCTCATAGCGACGTCATCCTGAGCAATCAAGGCTTTGTGTCGATAGAGCTGCCGCTTGCAATCTCCACGACAGGGGCGGTCAATACATTCCAGATTCTCGTCGAGCCGGAGAGCGACGCCGCTCCAGCGGTTGTCTATCACCTGACGATCATCAATACGCTAACGGATGCACCGAAATTGCAATTGATGGCAGTAGGGCCGACGAATAAGGACGGTGACTTCGTCGATCGCGTGAATGTCGTGGTGCCGCAATACGATGTGGATTGGTTCCAGATCGAGAAGCTGAGATACAAGGTGAATGATGGCGTATGGAGCGAAGTGCCTTATGACGGCAAGTTCGAGCTTGTTCTCGAGACATTTACCGAGCTCGGGGTTTATGCCGTGATGGCGAAGGTGATTCTTGCATCGGGGCTTGAGTACGAACTTGAGCCGCTTCAACTCTCCATTGTGACGGGCGATCTGGATGTGCATGCTTCCACCGTGTCAGTGGATAAAGCCAAACTCATCGCAGATGGCCAAGAGACTTTGACCGTCACGGTCAAGCTGGTGGATAGCTATGATCACGTATTGCCAGACCGTGAGGTCATCTTGCTGGCGAACAGTGACAGACCGGTCATCGAGACGCTTGGTGACGGATTGACGGATGAGAACGGCGAGATCGTCTTCCAGGTCACCAGCACCAAGGCGGAGATCGTTCAGCTTACCGCCAAAGATGCGGACAGCGGAATCTCGCTTGCTCCGGTGCGCATCGAGTTCTTACCGGGAGCAGTGAACAAGCACGAGTCATCGGTTGATGTTTCTCCGTCTGTTGTAGCGGTGGACAGTTCAGGCGCGATGATCACTGTCACCTTGCGGGATGAATTCGGCAATGCGATCGAAGGCAAGCAAGTGAAGCTGACCGCTGACAGTGCCACGGCTTCTGTCTCACCGTCGGTTGGCTCCACCGACCGGTCAGGCAAGGTGACGTTCAGGGTATCGGATATGAAGGCGGAAACCGTTTCATTGACCGTGACAGAGGTGGAGAGCGCGACAGACTTTGATCCCGTGGAAGTCATATTTGTTCCTGGCGCTCCTAGCTCGATCTCCTTCATCGGAGTGTCGAAGACGATCGTTAAGGCAGACGGTGAAGATTCGGCCACGGTGACGGTAACGGTGCGGGACAGATTCGGCAATGTCGTGCCGGGCATCGCGGTGAAACTGTCCGCGAAACCAGCCGTCGCCATCATCGAAGCGGTAGACGACGGAATCACAGATGCTCAAGGCGAAGCGGACTTCATGCTGACGAGTACCCATTCAGAGAAGGTCACCATCACCGCTTCATTCGAAGGCGTAAGTTTGCCGCCAGTGCAGATTGAGTTCTATGATGGAGCGGCCGATCCAGCCTTCTCACGCGCTGAAGCTTGGGTTGCTTCGGTCACAGCCGACGGATCAGCCTTTACGACCATCACCGTTACATTACGTGACCGTTACGGCAAGTATGTAACGAATCGTCAGGTGGAATTGGTCGCAGACAGTGCCACAACGGTTATCGAAGCTTTGGATGGCGGGATTACCAATTCGTCTGGCAAGGCCGTATTCCGCGTCAGCAACACCAAGGCGGAAACCGTTGAGTATATCGCGCGCGATGTGGGAAGCGGCAACGTGCTGTCACCGGTAAGGATCACGTTCATCGCCGGTGAGCCGGATGCCGGCAGATCGGAGATCGTGGCTCAACCTTCTTCGGTTGTTGCTGATGGGATCGATGCTGCGACCATCACGATTACGGTGCGGGATGCCCATGACAATATCGTTAGCGGCCGCAAGGTAAGCTTGAGTGAAGATCGATGGTTCTATTCGAATATGAAGCTGCAAACTGTCACCGATCTGAACGGCCAAGCGACCTTCCTGGTCACGAACCGATATGTGGAGACGGTCACATATACCGCTGAAGATGGGGTTACCGGCACACCGCTCGGCTCCGTCACAGTCGAATACGTGACAGGCCTTACGGATGCCGTCAATTCGCATGTTGAACGATCAGCAGGCGAGACCGTTGCCAGCGGTACCGATACCGTGACGATCAAGGTGAACCTGAGAGATGGCGGCGGCCATCCTCTTACGGGTCACAAGGTCAACCTGCATGCGAACAGCAGCAATGTGACGATCACGGCGGTACAGGATACAACGGATGCGCAAGGTCAGGCGATCTTCTCGGTTGCGAATACGGTTGTGGAATCAGTCGTATTCACCGCTGAGGATGCGGATGACGGAGTGACACTGCCTCCGGTTACGGTGAACTTCGTAGCGGGTGAACCAAGCTACTGGACATCCAGCGTTACGGCATCACCGGAAGAGGTCCCGGCCAACCATGAGGATGCTGCGGTGATTACGGTCACGCTGCGCGATGCATACAATCATCCAGTCAGCGGGCTCCAGATTGGTCTGAATGTTGAACGCATAGGAACTGAGATTGAAGCTGTCAATGGTGGGGTTACCGATGCAGCAGGAGTGGCGAGTTTCCGCGTAATTGGCTGGATTGCCGGGGAATTCAATTATACTCCTTATGTGGTCGGCGGCATCAGATTGCGGGATGTCACGGTCACTTTCGTCCCTGGCAATCTTGATCTCAACGGCACGTCGATCACGGCGTTGCCTGATAAAGTGACGGCGGACGGACAGGAAACAGCCCAGATCCGGGTGAACCTGTATGACACGTACAATCAACCGCTCAGAGACCGACGGATCGATATCCGGATTGATGGCGATCAGGTGGGTCATGTGACCGTAGAGAAGGTTAATAACGGGTTCACCAACATCCATGGTTCGGCTGTATTCTACGTGTCCGGCGATGTCCTGCAAACGGTGACGATTACCGCCATCGATGTGGAGACGAATACGGAGTTGGGTCAGGTACTGGTACACTTCGTGCCTGGTGAACCTGACGCGTCGACCTCAACGATACAGGTGTCCAGTCCGCAAGTGACCGCCAATGGAACCGACCGGTCAATGATCAAGGTCTGGCTGAGGGATGCCAGCGGTTATGCGATCAGCGGCAAGCAGGTGCAACTGTCCGCAAGCAATGACCGATCCTTGGTCACGCCGATCGCCGGCGGGGTAACCAACGCAGAGGGGATGGCCGCCTTCTGGGTCAGCCATGATACGCCAGAAGTCTTGGAATACACGGCGCAGGATGGAGATGGCAAGGTCAGCTTGACGGCTCAGGTCAGCTTCATGCCCGGTGCTCTGGATCCGGATGCTTCGACTATGGGCATCTCCCATACGGAGGTAACGGCCAACGGGCATGATGAAACGACAGTATCCGTCGTCTTGCGCGATTCCAATGGCCATGAGCTGAGCGGCAGACGGGTGGTCCTGATCGCGGATAGCGCGAATGCGGCCATTCATGCGGTGAATGATGGAGTGACGGGGCCAGACGGGACAGCGGTCTTCACCGTCAGGAATGCGGTCATCGAAACCGTTACCTTGACGGCTCAGGACGAACCGAGCGGCATCGTTCTCCCAACAAGCGTCCAGGTGGTGTTTACAACGCCTCCGGTGGACGGGGCTCAGTCTTCGCTGGCGATAGAAGGGGCTAAAGATCATGTGCTCGCAGATGGCAACGATGAGACAACCATCGTGGCGATCTTGCGGGATCATGACGGCCAGCCGCTCGGCGGCCGGAAAGTGCAACTGATCGCAAGCAGCGAAGATGCCATCATCAACCCGGTGGATGGAGGCATCACGAATAGTGACGGTGAGGCACGGTTTAAGGTCTCGAATCTGCAGGCGGAGACGGTCACTTATGTCGCGGAGGATGCGGCCAGCAAAGTAACCGTAACGTCGACGGTTCAAGTGCATTTTGTGCCTGGAGAGATAGAGGCTGCGAAGTCCAGCATCGCAGTTTCTCCTCGCGAGGTGCTGGCAGATGGCGACAGTGAAGCGACGGTCACGGTGACATTGCGGGATGCTCAGGGACATGTCCTTGCGGGGCGTGAAGTTGCGCTTACCACGGACAGTTCCAACGCTTCGGTTGATGAGCTGCAGAAGATAACGGATACCGAAGGGAAGGCTGTCTTCACCGTATGGAGCAACGCAGCCGAGACAGTCATGCTCACGGCACATGACGTGGCGAGTGGGATATCGTTTGATCCAGAACCGGTGCGGTTCGTCGAACATCTGATAGATGCATGGGCTTCAAGCGTGTCTGTCGATAACACCAATGTGGTCGCTCGCGCCGGTTATGCGAATATCACGGTGACGCTAAGGTATACCAACGGTGAACCAGCAATCGGGCGTGAGATCGAGCTCGTCACGGACAGCGACGATGCGTTCATCCCAGAGCCGAAGCTGATCACCGACGAGAATGGGCAGGCGGCCTTCCGTGCCTTGAACTGGAAGGTGGGCATGGTCAACTTCACCGCGCGGGATGTGTTTAGCGAGACTCTCCTGTCACAATCTGTCCAGGTAAACTATATCAGCAATATACCGTTGAAGAGCACGTCAGCATTGTCCGTCTCCAAATGGGAAGCCAAAGCGAACGGGGCGGATGAGATTATCGTAACGGTCACCTTGCGTGATATTATTGAAAACCCGGTCAGGGGAGAGAAGATTTACCTGTTCAGTAACAATAATGCCGTTAAGATCGAAGCTGTCAATGACGGATACACGAACGATGACGGCGAGGCGATATTCAAGCTTACGAGTTACGTCCCTGGATCGATGTCGTTCCTTGCTTCGTATATGAGCTTTACTACCAGCTTTGATTTCTCGCCTGTAACCGTAGAGTTTGTTCCGGATATCAATCCGGATAAATCGGCGGTCTTGGTAACCAAGGAACAGGTGGCGGCGGACGGCACGGAGCAGACAGAGATCATCGTCATCTTGCGAAACACATTGGGCCGTGGCCAGGCTGGGTATCTCGTTACTCTCGACACCGATGCGGAGAACGTCAACATCACGGCAGTAAACAGCGGCATCACCAACTTCTACGGTGAAACAACGTTCATCATCAGCAACACGGAGATCGAAACCGTCCATTTCACTCCGAAGGAAGAGGTGACCGGGGTCACCCTCGAATCTGTAGCGGTGCGTTTCGTTGCTGGTAGTGTGGATACTGGCAGATCGAGCGTCGATGTGTCCAAGACGGCAGTGACCGCTAACGGCGTTGATCAGGCAGTCATCGAGGTCACGCTCAGGGATGCGCAGGATCATCTGCTCAGTGGCCGAAGTGTCGTAATCGCTCCGGATGGCGGCAGCTCCGTCATCGCTCCTTCGAATGCAGGGATCACGGAAGAGGATGGGAAGGTGGCCTTCACCGTGACCAATACCGTCGTAGAAACAGTCACATATACGATTGTTGACGAGGACAGCGAGATGGAGCTGGATAAGATCAGTATCGCCTTTGAAGAGAGAGTCGTAGATCCAGACCAGTCGGAAATCGTCGCATCGCCGACAGAAGTTCTGGCCGATGGCCAAGACGAGGCCAAGATCACGGTTTCTCTGCGAGACCAGAGCGGTGTCGTGATGAGCGGGCGCACGGTGGTGCTTGAAGCGGATGACGGCGAATCCGTCATTGTTGTAGCGGATGATGATACCGATGCGAACGGCCAGGTCATATTTACCGTATCCAGCAATACATTGGGAACGGTGAAGTACACAGCGAAGGACGCAGCCAGCGGAGTGTCTCTGCCTGCCGTAGAGGTCAATTATGTGGCCGGAGTCGTAAGCAAGCTGACATCCAGCATCGGCGCAGACATCACGGAAGTGCTCGCGGATGGCGAGGAGACAGCAACCATCGAAGTTACGCTTAGAGATAACGCCGAGCATCCGATCAGCGGCCGCACCGTACAGCTCATCGCAGATGGGGGCAGCTCGGTTATCGAGCCTATGTCTCAGACGACCGATGCGCTCGGTGTTGCCCGATTCACCGTAACCAATGAAGCAGTCGAACGGGTCAGCTACACCGCCGTGATCCAGTCCAGCGATGTCGAGCTCGGCCCGATAGAGATCGACTTTGTGCCGGGTGAACTGGACACATCGGAATCGGAGATCAACGTATCCAGTCCGCAGGTAACCGCCAACGGCAAGGATGCATCGATCATCAAGGTGATCCTGCGTGATTCCTATGGGCATGGGTTAAGCGGGCATAAGCTGAAGATCACAGCGGACAGTGCGAACACCGTTATCGATGCGGTATATAAGACGACGGATTACCTGGGTGAGGCCAGCTTCTATGTCTTTAATGAAGTGGTCGAAACGGTCGAATACATCGTCTATGACGAAACGAGCGATGTGAAATTCTGGCCGGTTTACGTCAGTTTCGTGGAGGGTAACCTGGATGTCACACGTTCCGGCGTGGCCGTCTCCGAGACGCAATTGCTTGCCAATGGCCGTGATGCGGCGATCATCACCGTCATCCTGCGCGATGAATTGGATCATCCGCTGGGCGGACGACAGGTGTTGCTCCACTCCAGCAGCGGCACATCAGTCATCGAGGCGGTGTACGGGAATGTGACCGATGCTTCCGGTATGGTCCTGTTCCAGGTATCCGATACGCAAGCAGGACTTGTGGAATTTACGGCACAGGATCAGGCAAGCAGCCAGGTGATCGGCTCCGTAACGGTGAACTTCGCGCTCGTCATTCCGGACGACACGAACTCGGGGGTTGCGGCGGCGCCTGACCAGGTCCTGGCGAGCGGGCAACATACAGCGACCATCACTGTTGTACTGAGAGGTGAGGATGGTGATCCGCTCAGCGGCCGTAAGATCCTGTTGACGGCACGGGACGGACATTCGGCCATTACGCCGTTAAATGAAATAACGGATGCGTCCGGGAAGGCCACCTTCACCGTCACGAACACGCACGTGGAGACGGTCGTTTACGACGCGCAGGATGTAGCCAGCGGCAAGAAGTTGCCTCCGGTTGAGGTGCAATTTATCGCCGGGCCGGTCAGCGCCGGGAAGTCAACCGTTGGCCTATCCCGTGCCGAGGTGATTGCTGACGGCAAGGAAGCTGCAACGATCACGGTCACGCTCCAAGATGCTTACGGGCATCTGCTCTCCGGACGTAAGGTAAGCGTCATCGCGGACAGTGATCATACGGTGATCGGGGCTTCGGATAGCGGATTCACGAACGAGCAGGGCATGGTGACATTCATGGTGGCCAATACGGAGGCGGAGACGGTCACATATACCGTCATCGCGGAAGGTGAAACATTGAAGACGGTTCAGGTGAAGTTCAACAGGGCTGCACAGCCAGAACCGGGACCGGAACCGGATCCGAATCCGCAGCCTGGACCGTCGCCTCAACCTGTGCCTGAAACCCCAACGACGCCAGCAGAGCCAGAAGAGCCAGCCCAAGTTCCTGAAGAGGACACGCCAGATAATCAAGAGGACAGCGAGAACCGACCAAGCAGCCTCTTCAAGAGCGATCTGTTCGATCAGGAGGCATGGCTGAACCATCTGGCAGCGAAGTTGCGGGCAACGGAACACCAGGATCTGGCCACTGCGTTTACCGATGTCAGCGATGGTTATTGGGCTCAGAAGGCGATCTCCCTGATGGCGAGGCTCCAGGTCGCAAATGGGGTTGGCGACGGAACCTTCCAGCCGGATCGCTCCATCACCAGGGCCGAATTCGCCGCTATGTTGGCCAGGTTGTTCAATTTCAAAGAGCCCTCAGGCGAGCCGATTCCATTCGCTGATGTTCATGAACATTGGGCCAAGGATGCGATCGAGAGGTTGTCGCGTCTGGGCATCGTGAATGGCTATCAGGATGGAACGTTCAAGCCGGACGCTCCGATCACCCGGGAAGAAATGATCGTCATGATTCTTAGAATCTTGGATACAGCCGGGTTGCCGCAGACAGAGGCAAGGAACTTCAGTGACCTGCCGCAAGCAGGAGACTACGCACGTGATTCCATCCTGACAGCGGCCCAGGCAGGAATCATCAACGGGTACCTGGACGGCAGCTTCAGGCCGAAGGGACTCGCTTCCCGCGCTGAGACAGTGACGATTCTGATGAATCTGCTGAAGTTGATTCCCGGAGTACAGGAAATCATCAAACCGTATATGTAATGGCATGGACTGCCCGATGTCTTTTTCGACTCGGGCAGTCATGTTTTGGCCAAATTACAGGATGGGATGGGGAAATCCAAACTGATAAAGCCGTGGTCAGAATAGCACTCATAAGGTAGACAGCAAATGTCTGCCTTTTTGTCGTTTCACACCTCCCAGACAGGTCAGGGTGAAATTGAAACATTGGCTGGAAACTTGCGTATATGGATGATATATAATGGTTCCACAGCAGGTTTCTGTCGAATTAGAGGAGGTTGATCCGGTTGGACATCATTTTTAACAAATCCTTCTTCATCTTCAGCCCCCTGATCGGGTTGATTTTCTCGCTCGCCGTTGTTGTATTGGGATTGTTTGTCGCGTATCTGATCATACGCGCTGCGATTGACCATTCGAGATTGAATCATCATATGGATGAACTCAAGTTCGAGCTAAGTCAACTCAACAACCAGGTGCGTGCGCTGAAAGAGGCGATCGAGAAGGACAAATGGCAATCCTGACAGCCAGCCGGCTAGGCAGGAAGCATCAAGAGGGGTGGTGAGCCCCTCTTTCATGATGGCTTGAGCCATTTCTTACCCGAGCGCGGTAATCTCTGTGCGATCATTTTCGTCATAGAGTTTTTGTGTGGTATGCCGGATGAGTGGCAATCGAAAATGCTTGATTGGGCTCCAACCTCCAGTAATATCCCTCCACTGATATTCCTCCTCGTAAATCGTCATCCGCTTGTCTTGCGTGACATACCCGAACAACATGGTATGGAAGCACGTTGGGATGAACAATCACTTCTTATTTGATTTTTCGCAGAACTCAACCGGCGGTTGAATGGATTTCCCCTTACCCAGTTGGATAGGTCTATGGTTACGTTCTCCTATCCTTTTCCTACTATGATTTTTGGCCTGGTATTTATCGAAGATTACAGGAAAATAGGTAAAAAATGTCGAAGTTATGAGCACTCATCTATCGCAATGAGGCTCATACGGTATCAGTGGTATAGAAAGCGGGGGAAAAGGATTGGCCATCAGGCGCGTTAATCTGATCATACTGGTTCTCGTCTTGATCACTACTCTTGCGGGTTGCGGTGAACGCGCTGGTGGCGCTTCCGACTACGCGAGGCTGGGACTGATGGATTTGCGCGATATGAATCTGTCGAAATCCTTGGTCAGGTTGAACGGTGAGTGGGAGTTCTACTGGAGACAACTGCTTGCGCCAAGCATCAACGCTTGGGAGTCTCATCGCGCACAATATATGTATCTTCCACATTCATGGAATGGCTTTGAATGGGAAGGAGAGGAGCTCCAGGGGCAAGGATACGCCACATTCCGCCTCCGCATACTTGTGAACGAAGCGTATGTTGGGCAAACATTGGCCTTGCATCTGCCGACGATTTTCCATTCGTATCAGCTATGGATCGACGGGGTGCCGCACGTCCGGGTCGGTCAAGTTGGCACAGACCATAAGAGTACCACCCCCAGCCTGGCCACTCAGCTCGTCTATTTTCAACCGCAGGATCACGAGGTGGAGGTGGTGCTGCAGGTGGCGAATTTCCATCACTTGCGGGGCGGTATCACCAAGCCGATAGAACTTGGAACGAGCCAGACGGTCACTAATAACACGATCATCAAAACCGCCTATGAGATTTTCGTCACCGCCAGCCTGTTTATCATCGGAGCATACCATATCCTGCTTTACTTCCATCGCCGCAAAGATGACACGCCGCTTTATTTCGGCCTGTTCACCATCATGTGGGGCTTGCGCTCATTGATGGTCGGAGAGGTGTTGCTGACCCGGATGTTCCCAGCCTTTCCGTGGGAAGTTCAACTCAAGATCGAATACATGATCTTGTATGCAGGCACGTATATCTTTACGTTATATTTCAATCGGCTGTTCCAGGATGCGGTGCTTCGATGGCTGCAGTTGTCCTCCAGATATCTGGCGATTCTGTTCAGCATCATCGTGCTGGTCACTCCGGCGATTGTGTATACCCGGACGCTCCTGACCTATGAGATCATCATCGCCATTCATATGATTTACTTTGTTATTGTGCTGGGCAGGAGTTTCCTGCGCAGGAGAGAAGGGGCGGCCATATTCCTGGTGGTATCCTGCGTCACGTTTGCCACGGTGCTGAATGATTTCCTGTACTATAATGAGCTCTCGCCCATAGGCAATACCTCCAATCTGGGCTTGCTGGTCTTTACGGTCGCTCAGATGTACCTGTTGTCTTCGCGCTTCGCCAGCGCGGTGCACAATGAAGAGAAGGCAGCAAGCGAACTGGCCGCCGCCAATGAACAACTCCAGGAAGTTAACCGCAGTCTGGAGCAGAAGGTGGCGGAGAGGACGAGAGAACTGTCCCAGGCGCATGACGATCTGCGGTCCGCGTATGATCGCCTGCTCCACTCGGAGGAAGGGCGCAAGAAGCTGCTGTCTTATCTGACCCATGATCTGAAGGCGCCGATCTCCTCGATGATCGGATATGTGGAGGCTTTGCAAGACAATGTCAGGCCGGAGAAGCATGGGACCTACCTGAAATACGTCTATGACCGGGCGATCTGGTTGAACCGCATGATTGAGGATCTGTCCTTGCTCTCTTCTCTGGAGACCGGACAGATCACCATGCACAAGCGGGCCATTCTGATCGAACCGTTCGTCCGCCAGTTCTGGGAGAAGTATGAGTTGGTTCTGGAGGAAGCCGGCTTGAACGGGGAGATCCATGTCGATCCAAAGTTCCAGGCGGGCTCCCCGCTGCTCACTCAAGTCGATCCGATGCGCCTCGAACAGGTGCTGGCAAACCTGTTGTCCAATGCCATGAAGTTCACCGCACCGGGTGGTTACGTGCGCCTTATGCTGACCTTTGCGGACAAGGACGAGCCGCATGTCCTCATCTGCTTGTCGGATACGGGGATCGGCATTCATCATGACCATCTGGAACGCATCTTCGAGAGACATTTCAAACGTTACCCCGTCGGGCTCGATCAGGAGAGGACAGGCAGCGGTCTTGGCCTTGCCATCTCCAAGGAAATCGTGGAGTTGCATGGCGGGAAGATCTGGGCGGAGAGCGACGGGCGAGACGGAAGCTCTTTCTGGATTGAAATGCCGGTAATATTGGGAGATTCTGCAGCAGATGAGGTGGGTGTTAGATGAACAGTCGCATTCTGATCGTGGACGATGATCCGGATATGGTGGAGATTATCCAAGCGTATTGCGAACGAGAAGGATTCCAGGTGGCGACTGCCAGAAGCCGCGAAGAAGCCGATCAGCAACTTGTTCATTTTACTCCCGATGTGATCGTGCTGGACATCATGCTGGGCGAGGACAATGGAATCGAGTGGTGCCAAGCGGTGCGTGATTCGACGCGGGCGCTCATCATCTTCCTAAGCAGCCGGGAGGAGGATGAGGTCAAGATCCGCGCGCTCAGTGACGGCGGCGATGACTATGTGACCAAACCCTTCAGCCCGAAGGTGCTGATGGCCAAGATCAAGGCTCATCTGCGCCGGACATCCGCCTCTGTCAGCGAGAGATACCTGGAGATGCCGGGTTTGAAGCTGGATTTCGTCACGCATACCGTTGATGTGAATGGGAAGGTGGTGTACCTGTCCCAGAAGGAATTCAGCATCCTGGCGCACATGGCGCAATTTGCCGACCAGGTGGTCGTTACGTCCACGTTGTTCCAATTGATCTGGGGGATGGATAGCCTGGAAGATACCAGGACTGTCGCCGTTCATATCAGCAATCTGCGCAAGAAAATAGAGGATGATCCGTCCAACCCGAAGAGGCTCGTCAACGTGCGCGGGATCGGCTACAAATTGGTCAGCAATCCCATGTAATCAGGGCTTGGCAGTTAGGGTCACGCAGTTCGTTTTGTGATTTCAGCAAGATGGCTAGAAATGTATAGATAACTTTGAAAGTATGGGGTTACAATGGAGTAAATTAGATTTGTCGAAAGATGACGAATAACGAAGCGTATAGCCTGGTTCGATCTATTGGCGACTACCCTCGGACAAAGGAGAATAACGATGCACCAGTTGGAGGAACTTCTGAGTCATCTTGATCATTCCGGCCTTACAAGAGATGAGCTGAAACTGTTATTGAGAGAACTGTTGGACATCCGCAAGGCACTGGATGTATCGGCGATCGTCGCGATTACGAACGCACAGGGCGTGATCACCTATGTCAATGACAAATTCGTGGAGATCTCCCAGTACAGCCGGGAGGAGTTGATCGGCAAGACCCATCGTGTGGTTAACTCCGGTTACCATCCGCGTGAATTCTTCGAGGAGATGTGGAGAACGATCCAATCCGGGCATGTGTGGAACGGCGAGATTCAGAATCGAGCCAAGGACGGTTCAACGTATTGGGTGAATACAACGATCGTGCCGTTCTTCGATGAAAAGGGGCGTCCCGACAAATACATATCGATCCGAACGGATATCACGGCCAGGATCCGCATGGAGAAGGAATTACATCAGGCGCTGGAAAATGACTTTCAACACACGATCAAGCAGTTGGATAACCTGATCTTCAAGATTCGGCGGGACGGAGACTACAGGTTCAGATTTGTCCTCTCGGAAGGGAAGCTGGCCGATCGGCTATCCTTCACGACAGATAAGGTCTCGGATAAGGAGATAGGGGAGTTGTTTCCGCCAGAGCCGGCCCGGTACATAGAAGGCCATATCCGCGAGGCTTTTACCGGTCGGCATGTTCATTTTGAGGTGAATGTCTGGGACACAGACTTCCTGGTATATCTGTCCCCGATCCTGAAGGAAGATGAGGTTCGGGAAGTCGTCGGTACGACGACGGACATCAGCGAACGGAAGAAGGCGGAGGAACGAATCAAATATATGGCCTATCATGATCTGCTCACTTCGCTGCCGAACCGGCATCAGTTCGTCGACAGGCTGGAAAGCGCGATTCATCATGCGGAGAGGCAGCACTAACATCTAGCGGTCATGTTCCTCGATCTGGACGGGTTCAAAAATATTAATGATACACTGGGGCATGCAGTCGGCGATGAACTGCTGAAGGCGGTTGGCCAGCGCCTGGTCTGCTCCATACGCAAGCAGGATGTGGCCGCACGCTTCGGCGGAGATGAGTTTGCCCTGCTCCTGCCGGAGATGGGGGCGGACGAGGCGCTGGAGTGCGCCAGGCGGGTCCTGTCGGAGCTCGGAAGGAAGTTCAACTTGGGCGATCTGGAAATCTACGCGAGTACGAGCGTTGGAATCAGCATCTTCCCGGAAGACGGCCGAACCTCAGATACGTTGATCAAGCATGCGGATGCAGCCATGTATCATGCGAAGGCGCAGGGCAAGAGCAATCTCCAGTTGTTCAATCCGAGCATGATCGATCTGATGAAGAAGAAGATGCTTCTCGAATCCGCGCTGCGCAAGGCTGTGTCGGAAGAGCAACTGCTTCTGTACTATCAGCCGCAGGTGGACATTACGAACAACAGGATCATCGGTGTTGAGGCGTTGCTTCGCTGGAACCATCCTGAAGCGGGCTTGATATCTCCGGCGGAATTCATCCCGATCGCCGAGGAGACGGGTTTGATCGTGCCGATCGGCGAATGGGTATTGCGAAGCGCATGCAGGCAGTTGAAAACATGGCAGGAAGCTTGGAACGAACCGTTGATCATGGCCGTCAATATCTCCATCCGCCAGTTCATGTCGGGCAGCTTCCCCGGCATGGTCCGCTCGATTCTGGCCGAGACCGGGCTTGAGCCGCAATACCTGGAGCTGGAGATCACGGAGAGCATCGCTTCGGATGTCCAATATGCCAAGGAGATCCTGCTAGAGCTGAAGAAGATCGGCGTGAAGGTCAGCATCGATGATTTTGGCTCGGGATACAGTTCGCTTCGATACCTGAGTGAATTGCCGATCAATAAGCTGAAGATCGACCGGGTATTTATCCATGAGTTGAACACGAAGAACCAGGCGGTGATCAAATCGGTGATCGCGCTCGCCAAGTCGCTTGGTCTGGAAGTGCTGGCCGAAGGCGTAGAAACCGTTCGCCAGGAATTATTCCTTAAGGATCAAGGCTGCGAATTGGTACAAGGCTATCGATACTATAAACCGATGGCTGCGGAGGAGATCAAGCTGTATCTTGGTTAGTCTTGAAAGCGATTGGTAACGTATCATCTTTCTCCATGGATTCAATCACGAGCAGTAACGAAGTTCCCAAGCACAAGCTGGCGGAACTTCGTTTTTTTGTACCTTTCGGCAGCTATGGTAGGCGTGATAGTTTGTTGATCTGGAAATTGATAGTGCCGCCATGACAGAATACTTGCAGTCCAAAGCAAGGACTATAGCGTACATCATCATCGGATAATGGCATGGATGGAGGATGCAGGTTGAAACGATCGATTGATATCGGAGTTTCGGGCCCAGAGCCCGTGATAGGGCTTCTTTTACTTTGTGGCGCGCGTGTGGGGAGGCTCATGATCGCGGTTGCCATTCTGGTGCGTCTTCGGGATCATCCATCCTTCGGGATAAGTTTCCGGGGGCAGTGTATAGCAGGATCACGCATTGCTAACGGAACGTCGATCCGCTATATGTGGCCGACAGGGCATTATCGTACTGATAACGGAACGACATTCCTCTATCGGAGGATTTTGGCCATTTCGTTACTTGGCATCCCTCCCAATAACTGTTCTGTGTTCCGTTCGCAACGGAAGAACCCGAGATTTCGAGTGAATAGCGGAATCCCGTTCCGTTACCGGACTGATCCAGCGATGAATTCTCTATACACATGAAGAAATGAATGAAACTTAAAGATTTCTTTAACTTTTAAGCCAAAGTCAGTTTATTTTGATAGTGTTAGAGGAGAATGACCATAGATTTGTCGGACGAATAGGTGAAGTTTTATATTGGGGAAATCAGCGCTGACTTATCACGAGTAGATTCTTTGTCTATCGTAACATTTCACCCTGCTTACCCACTTAGAAAACTTTGACCTTCTTACCAGGAAAGGGATGAATGATGTGGGGAAGCTTGTTAGTCGTGGATGGAAGTTGCGAAGACCGTTAATGGCATGCTGGCTTGTCATCTGCATGATGCTGAGTTTGCTTACGCCGAGCTTGCTTTCGGTCCAGCAGGCATCTGCTGCGGAGCCAGATTGGACGATTGAACTTCCGACGGACGGGATTCATACTGCCAATCCAGTGGTTCCAGAGAATGCCAGTACCGCTAGTTATCGGGATGTTCAACCGACCGATTGGTTCTATGATGCGGTAGGTTATGTGCAGAGCCTGGGCATATTTAACGGCACGGGTGAAGGCACCTTCTCTCCCTATGGCAGCATGACGCGTGCCATGTATGTGACGGCCCTTGGTCGAATGGCTGGTGTGGATATTAGCAAGTATAGCGGATATACCGCCTCAACCTTTAGCGATGTACCGCTCGGTGCATGGTATGCTCCGTATGTGGAGTGGGCGGCCGAGGCGGGGATTACCTCCGGCACGGGTAACGGTAAGTTCTCTCCGGATGCAGTTGTATCGAGAGAACAGATGGCAACGTTGCTCGTGCGTTTTTTTGATGTTTATGAGTTTCCTCTCCCTGAGGCGCAGGCTGCAGAGACGATGCCAGCGGATCTTGACCGGATATCTCCCTGGGCAGCGGATGCGGTCGTTAAGTTGTGGCAAGCGGGACTCCTGATCGGAGATGCGAATGGCAACTTCAACCCCAACAAGGAAGCGTCTCGAGCGGAGGCTGCCGTTACTCTCATGCGCAGCAGCAAAGTCGTGGTCACATGGCAGGAACAGAAACCGGAGTCGGGAGAGACTGATCCGGGTTCTGGCGGCGACACCGAAGATCCTGTTACGGATGATGAGGATGACAAGGACGAGGGTGCAGGGGACAATGGCAACAGCGGTGGCATCATCTCTCCTGCTTACTATTCGGTCACATTCGAGAGCAACGGCGGCTCATCGGTACCCGGCCAATCGGTGCGAAGCGGGTCGAAGGCAGCAGAACCTGAATCCCCTGCCAAGGATGGGTATACGTTTGCGGGTTGGTTTGTGGACCGTGATCTGACCGAAGCCTATATTTTCTCTTCAGCGGTATATGGCCACATCACGTTGTATGCAAAATGGACGCACAACATCTTCACCGTAAGCTTCGATACGAATGGCGGCTCGAGGGTGGACAGCCAATCCGTCGCACATGGCAACAGCGTGAGCAGTCCTGATGCACCGACGCGCACAGGTTACACGTTCGACGGCTGGTACAGCGACAGCATATGGACGACAAGGTATGACTTCAACACAGCAGTAACATCAAATGTTACGCTGTATGCGAAGTGGACAGTCAACGCGTACACGGTGAGCTTCAACAGCAATGGCGGATCAGCGGTAAGCAGCAAGTCGGTAAACTTCGGGGATACCGTTCAGCAACCGGATGCGCCAACCAGGACGAAGCATGCATTTGACGGTTGGTACACCGACAGCGAATGGACGAACGCCTACGACTTCACGGCGCCGGTAACGGAAGATCTCACGCTGTATGCCAAGTGGGTGGAGCAGTTCACGGTCATATTCGAGAGCAACGGCGGTACGGCGTTCGCTATGCGCACGGTACTGGACGGCCGAACCATCGACAGTTTGCCGGTTCCGACGAAGGACGGGTATCTCTTCCAGGGCTGGTTCAAGGACAGCGAATTCACGCGTGCTTTCTCGGAGAACAGCCCGGTAACGGCAGATATGACGGTATATGCAAAATATATGGAACACATCATCCAGACAGCCAAGTATACGCCGATCAACTCTGTGATGGATGTGGACCAGAACTTCACCATTACCGTTCTTGATAAGAGCCGCGAGATGTCCGAGACTGAGGTGCTGGCGAGCATCGCGTTCGAGGATGTCGCGAACCCGGAAGGCCCCGGCATTGCTGTCACTGGCGGAGATGGCCGTTTCACCGTCGCATCCGCAGCTGAAGGCCGGAAGTTCGAAGAAGGCAATACCTATGAACTGACGCTGGAGGATGATAGCCTGATCTTCGAGGGTCAGGACGAGACGACGCGCGTTTATGTGTTCAGCGTTGCCAAAGATGAGGCGCTGACGATCCCCCTGAATCCTGACATGATCTACCTGCCCTTCTCAGAGGTTGAGAATATGACTCTGGATGGCGAGGAACTTGGATCTCCGGCCATACCGGTCATCTCGACAACGGCAGGCGGCAGTGAGGACGAGCTTGGCGCATATCTCGGCGAGGCGAACGCGGGCAGAGGTACGTTCACGTATGCGGGCAGCGAGGTTCTTCAGGTTGGCGATGTAGTCGCCATCTATGAAGGGGTTAAGCCGATTGAGCGCAGTGTAGATACCGACGGACCGGGAGCCGGCGATATTGCCTATGTGGAGATCGCGCAGAAGGACGGAACCACTTATACGTATCGTGCTGCGAATTCGAAGCAGGTGCTGTTTAAGCCGGATATTCTCCCCGTGCATGCGGCTGCTGACCAGGATGGGGATGATCAGAACCATTCCATCAAGATCGAGCGGCAGGCGATGGACTACAGTGACAGCCTGTACGCGCCATTCGGACTGAGTGAACTGACCACGATCGATGTGCAGGACTTTATCGGCTTCTATGAAGGCACCTTTGGCACGGCAGATATGGAGATTGTCGGTTATGGGCGGATTACGTCGGTGACGTACGCTGCTGAATGGATCTATATGGATTATGAAGAAGTGACCATAGACGATATCGAGCATGCATTCAATATCTATGCGAGCTATGAGATCGAGAGCGACTTGCTGATCACCGATGATGAGATCGCCATACTCGAGAGCCAGATCAAAGAGCAAGCGATAGCCAGCGGATTCGTGGATAGGGCAGTGGATTATCTGACCGGCCTTGCCATGGAGACGAAGACAGTCAAGTCCTATGATGTGTCGATTGCCGCACTGAACAAGATATCGATCAGGAATCTGACGGTGGTGCCTAGCATTAACGGTTCACCGAGATACATCCCTGGTCTGCAATACGGTGTCAGTGCCACATTGAGAGTTGGCGTCGATGTCGTGATCAACCTGAATGATGAAAGCAGCCTCGTCATTCATCTGTCCGGTACTTTCCTGCAGGAGATCGGGGTTAGCGTCAACGTCGATGGTGATCTGAAGGGGCATTGGCACACGGCGACTTTTCCGTTCGTTGGAGAAGTTCCGTTATGGTACGTGATCGATGACTACGTCGTGACGGCCAATCTGGATGCCCATACGTATACTGGTGTCAATATTGAGGCGGAGATTGCGACAGTCGAAAGAAGCAAGCTGGAAGAACTGTTGTGGGACTGGGGGAATTCGCGCAATACCGCCATCATCTTGAATATCGCAAGCGAGGTTCAAGCTCTCCTGGAAGGTGCGGAATACAACGAGATCGATGCGCAACATCTGAAGGCCAAGTATAAGGAATTGCTTGAGAACGACACAGACTGGGTGACGTTGATCAAGAAGAAACTGATTGAGAAGAGCTTCCGTGTGGCGTTCGGTGCCGTGGAAGTCAAGTTCGAAGCAGAGTTCGTGGTTAAAGCCAACATCAATATCGCTCTCGGCATCGATTTCAACTACAAGACGGCGAAGCGTTATTCGGTGACTCTGTACGTGTGGGATGCATGGGGTTACAAGAACACCGTCGAATTGCCGGGTAATGGAGATTATCAGCTCACTTTCTATGTCATGGGTACGATGGGACTCAGAGCCGGCGTCCATATGGAACTGAAAGCCGGGGTCGGCAGCGTGAAGCTGAATAGCATCGGGCTGGCTGCAGAACCTGGGGCTTACTTGCAGATGTGGGGCTACTTCTATTATCAATTGATCAAGCAGAATTCGCAGGAATTCAGCAGGGCAGCCGGGGCATTGCTCCTGGAGTTGGGCATGTATCTGGACACGGCGATCAGCGCCCAACTTGGGGATGGTTTCCTCTCAGGCAGTGTTCCGATCTACGAAGAGACATGGCCGCTGCTCTCGGTAGGTTCCGACCAGATCGTGGATGACTTCGCCTATACGAAGGAGGAGACTCCGAAGTTCAACCTGGCAGGCAAGGTGACATCGTTGGCAGTGCCGAACTCCTTGTTCAACATGAGCACATTCACACTAAAGTCTGGAATTATGGGCAGTGAAGTATATGACTTGTCGCACTTCGATATTTCCGTAGACAATCCAAACTTCCGTTTCAATCCGGCAACGCGGACGCTCGAAGTGGTGGACCCGAACCTAACAGTTGCGGAAGGCAACCTGGTCATCACGTGGAAAGGTACGCCGCTTACGTTCAGCTACGAACCGATCAAGCGCACGATTCCGCTCCTCTGGCTCTCCAGGGAAGGGGACTATATCCTGCAGCTTGATCCGCAGAACGGCAACATGACGCAGGTCTCTTCACTGGCGTACAAAGCGCCGATCAACGTGGCGACACCGGAGAGGCCGGGGTACACGTTCCTCGGCTGGTATACGCAACCAACAGGCGGTACGGAGGAAGAAATTCCGGCCAGCATGCCAGCCAGGGATATCACGCTGTATGCGCACTGGATGGCGAACACGAATACGCCGTATACGGTTGAGCATTATTGGGTCAATCCCAACTCCCGTGCTGAGCCGACGCTGGTCTATTCAGAGACCAGAACCGGAACGACCGATACGGAGATCCGGTTTACTTCAAACATATACAACGAGTATGGTTACACGTCGGGCTCGGTAAGCGGAATGACAATCAAGGGTGACGGTTCGACGGTTGTCCGGGTCGAATACTTCCCGACCAATCGGACGATGACTTTCAATTGGGGCTATGATGGTGCTCCTTCGAGCAACATCACGGATCAGTTTGGCAAGAACATCGCCAATCGCATACCGCAACCGACGAGACCGGGATATATCTTCACCGGTTGGACGCCTGAAGTGCCAAGCACCGTGCCAGCGGTAGATACCGCCTATGTGGCCACTTGGGAAGCTCGCGAGGATACGCCTTATCAAGTGGTGTATCTTCATCAGATGATTAACAGCAACAGCTACGCCGTCGTGGACACAGAGATGGTTCGCGGCACAACGGATCAACTGGCGCGCGTGACAGCGGACATGGAGCGGGCATACGAGGGCTTCGTACTGGACAAGAACGTCCCAGGAACTGTGCTGGAGGCGGGCATCACTGGAGACGGGTCAACGCTGCTCAAGCTTTACTACAAACGCCAAGACTACAAGTTAACGATCCACTATGAACATCCCGACATGAATGACAGGGAAGTGAATCTGCCATACGGAGCCACCATCGGCCTGCAACTCGGTGAGCCTGCCCGTACAGGCTATACCTTCACCGGTTGGCTGCCTGTTCCTCCTGGTACGATGCCGGCACGTGACCTGGAAGTGACCGCACAATGGGAGATCAACACCTATACCGTGAACTTTGAAACGGGCGGAGGCACAAGCATCCCGGCGCAGACTGTACAATTCGGCATCAAGGCCACAGAGCCAGATGTGCCTGAGAAGAGTGGTTATGCCTTCGCAGGTTGGTTTACAGATACCGGGTATACGAAGCCATATGATTTCGATGCCCTGGTCACGGGTAACCTCACCTTGTATGCGAAATGGCTGGTTCGTTATACCGTCAGCTTCGAGACCGGCGAAGGGTCGCCTGTCGATGATGTCAAGGTGAACGAGGGTGGCAGGCTCACGCCGCCGGATCAACCGGAGTGGGAAGGCTATGTGTTCAGCGGCTGGTACCTCGATGAAGAGTTCACAACCCCATACGACTTCGAAACAGCGGTTACGGGCAATCTGACGCTGTATGCGAAGTGGACAGAAGAAGTGAAGACGACGTATATGATCAACTTCGTAACCGGCGGGGGATCGGTTGTACAGGATCTGGAGGTCATCGAAGGCGCTGTGGCACAGAAGCCTGCTGACCCGTCACGGGATGGGTATACATTCGAAGGTTGGTACAGAGACAGCTCCTTCACGACTCTGTATAACTTCAATGATGTGGTTATGGATCATATCACGCTGTATGCGAAGTGGGAAGCGATCCGTTACACGGTCAGCTTCAACAGCATGGGTGGAACCGATGTGCCGGACGTGACCGTGGTATACGGTAACAAACTTGTGGCTCCGGCCTCACCGACAAGGACAGGTTATCGATTCGTGGGTTGGTACACGGATGTGAGCGTAACGAATGTTTACGACTACAACCAAGTGGTGGAGGGCAATTTTACGCTGTACGCCAAATGGATAGCCGTCTATACGGTCACCTTCGATAGCGATGGAGGCTCGGAAGTGCCTGCCAAGACCGTTGATATCGGAGAAGCAGTGGAAGTTCCAACTGCACCGACGAAGAGCGGATATGTGTTCGATGGCTGGTACACAGCGGATGATCAGGCGTATAACTTCGCAACACCGGTGACGGGCAATATCACCCTCTATGCGAAGTGGACGCAGAACGTCCTTACGGTGACATTTATCAGCAACGGTTCCGTTGTAGCGACCCAAACGGTGGATACGACAAGTGATGATTGGAATGCCGGACGGGCCACGATCGTGAAGTTGCCAAACTGGCCAGGCTACCAGTTCGATGGTTGGTACACCGACACAACATGGAGTGCCAAATACGACTTCACCCAGGAGGTTACTGCCAGCCTTACGCTGTACGCCAAGTGGACATCAACCTCATGGATTCATGTTGGAGAGATCCTGCAAGACACTGTTGGTTTACATTCGGATATCGTGTATGACAGCACTGGTACACCGTATATCGCTTACTTTACGTATGAATATGAGAATTACGAGTACGTAGGGTCACCGGGCTACCTTAAGAAGTATGTGAATGGTGCTTGGCAAGATGTTGGGATGCCCGAAGACTTGGAACTGCTCGACACACGCTTTACTAATTTGTACACACTGCTGGCGTTCGATAGCATGGATAATCTCTACTGGGTTCTGTATGGCCTTGAAGACCTTGCAGTGTATAAGCTTGCTGCTGGCACAAGCACATGGGAACACATCGGAGATCTGGGCTTCGATGACAGTTACGAGTATCCGACATCCATTGCGGTAGACAGCAACGATCATCTGTATGTTGCTTATACGGCAAGTCAAACGTACACCATCGTTATAGAGAAGTATAATGGATCAACCTGGGAAACGGTCAGCGAACGCGGAGAATTCCCGGACAGTTCAGAAATACCGATCATCGGCTTCGGCCAAGACGATGTCCTGTATATGCTGTACAGACCTTATGACGGTGGTTATTACCGCAGGGTGGCCAAATTAGTGGACGGTCAGTGGCAGGATATTACAGATGCCAATCTCCTGAATGTCAGCGATGCCGTTATGGCCATTGGTCCGGATAAACTGCCATACGTCGTTTACCGCACTGGCAACCAGATGGCCGTAATCAAATATCGAAATGGCATATGGGAACCCGTAGGGGATACGTCGTTCGTGAGTCTGCGGGATGACTACTCCAGTTATATGACGATTGACTTTGATCAATATGGGGCCATATACGTTTCTTATCAAGATCATGCCCTTGAAGATAAGGTGAGTGTGATCAAGTACGAAGCTGAATGGAGCATCTTGGGAAATGCCGGCTTGTCCACGGGTGCGGTTCAGTTCCACGGAATCTCGATTGATCCTGGAGGCAATGCATATGTGTATTACATTGACCATACCTTTAAGCCGATTGAAGCAATTATGGGAGACTCTGAAGGTGAATTGATCATCAGGAAGTATACGCCATAATTCACCGTCCCATTAAGCCTAAGCGAAGAACACTTCGCTTGGGCTTTTTCTTTGCATGCCGAAGCGACGGAGCTCGTGTTTGGTTCAGTACCGCAGTCACCGATGCCACACACGAATGATTATTTTCTTCTATTTATTCTAGACATTCACAAGTTCTTCAACATTCTCAAGTGATTGAGAATTATTTTCAATCGTTGTATTGCAAATGATCATGGCAGTTGCTATAATCATACACGTCGATGCAAATGATATTCATTATCACTGAAAAAATAAAAAGGAGAAGAGGGGAGAACTACATAATGAAGAAAGTATGGTCCACACTTATCATGATCTTGCTGGTCCTGGCACTGGTGGCATGCGCCAGCTCGAATAACGGAAGCGGAAACAACACGTCTGGAAGCGCAGGAGGCAACACTTCCACTGAAACCAAGACACCTGAACCGAACGCAGCTTCTGAGCAGAACGAGACAGAGAAGCCAACAACCGTTGAATACACGGACGCCAATGGCAATACGGCAACGATCCCGGTTAATCCGAAAAACGTCGTTTCCCTGGACAATCGTACGTTTGAAACGCTCGAAGCATGGGGAATCAAACTCGCTGCCGCACCGAAGAATGTCATACCTGCAACCATCAGCTATAAGAACGATGACTCTATCCAGAATATCGGCAGCCATACGGAACCGAACCTCGAAGTGATCGCGGCTGTTGATCCAGAACTTGTTATTGTCGGACAACGCTTTGCCCGGTATTATGAAGATATCAAGGAGCTTGTACCGAACGCTGCGGTTATCAACCTGGACATCAACGTTTCTGCTGGTGACGGTACTGCAGGAGACAATCTGGTGAGCGGCTTCAAGGACATTACTCTCCTGCTTGGCCAGATCTTCGATAAGAACGAAGAAGCAGAAGCGCTGGTTGCGGAATTCGACAAAGCCATCGCAGATGCCAAGGCAGCTTACAACGGTACAGATGCTGTAATCAGTGTCATCGTATCCGGCGGCAACATCGGTTATTCGGCTCCGCACAATGGCCGTGTATGGGGCCCCCTGTACGACATCTTCGGTTGGGTATCTCCGCTGGAAATCGACAATACGTCCACTGACCATCAAGGTGATGAAATCTCTGTAGAAGCAATCGCTCAAGCGAATCCTGACTGGTTGATGGTGCTGGACCGTGATGCCGCAACATCGAGCGCGGCTGAGAGCACTCCGGCGAAGGACGTGATCGAGAATTCTCCGGCACTCAAAAATACGACTGCTATCAAGAATGGCAACATCGTATACGCACCGGCAGATACGTATACGAACGAGTCGATCCAAACATACATCGAGATCTTCCAATCGATCGCAGAAGCTCTGAAGAAATAATCTGACGATGCGGTATAAAAGGAGTACACCATAGTGCCCATGAATGTGATCCGTGAGGTTGAGAGCAGCATCTCTCAACCTCCGTTTTCTGAACAGAATCCTGAACAGAAATCGAATAAGAAGCAGAAGATCTGGACGATTCCATTCATCATCGCGGTCATAACCGTGATTGGTCTTGGTATCGTTTCCCTGTTTACGGGCGTGTATGACATATGGAATCAGGAAGACGGCCTGGATATGTTCTTCATCACCCGTATCCCCAGAACCGTGGCACTGATGCTTACTGGTGCGGCCATGGCCATGACAGGGCTGATCACGCATCTGGTTACGCAGAACAAAATGGTGGAACCGACGACCATCGGCACAACCGAGTGGGCGGGTCTTGGTTTGGTGTTCGTCTATTTGCTTATCCCAAGCCCAACGCTGGTCACGCGAATGACAGGTGCGATCTTGTTTTCCTTTGTCGGAACGATGATTTTCTTCTTTTTCTTGCGGAACGTCAAGCTTCGCTCCTCTCTCATCGTGCCGATCATCGGGATGATGCTTGGTTCCGTGATCTCTGCATGTTCCACATTCATGACACTTTTCTTCAGAATGTCTCAGACCGTTGAGAACTGGTTCATCGGCTCTTTCGCACCGATTCAGGTCGGAAGATATGAATACCTGTGGGTTATTGTTATTGTCACGATTATCATCTTCCTTTATGCCAATCGGCTGACACTGGCAGGACTGGGTGAAGACGTTGCCACGACACTGGGGGTTAACTACAACCGGCTGATCCTGCTTGCCAATGCATTGATCGCCGTTGCCGTCGGAATCGTGGCGGCTGTTGTCGGCAACGTCCCCTTCTTGGGACTCATCGTTCCGAACATTGTGTCCATGATTCGCGGAGATGACCTTCGAACGAATCTCCCTTGGACATGCGTGATGGGCATGGGAACGATCACCTTCTGCGACATCCTGGCCAGAGTCGTCAATATGCCGTTTGAGATGCCTGTCTCCACGATACTTGGAACGCTAGGGGCAATCGTTTTCATCCTAATATTGCTGCGGCAACGCAGAAGCAGGAGGCTGCGATGAGTACATTGGATTCCCAACTAACCGCACACGGCGGCATCGATGCCAGCCTTCGGACAAGCAGAACAACGAGTGCATTCCGTTCCAACCGAGAAGAGAGGCGTTATTGGATACTGCTGTCGGTGTTTCTCGCTGCCGGCATCCTCGCCACACTTGGATTAATCTTTTATAATAATCCTGTGCCTGTTGATTCGCCGTCCTTCATGCCGGTGGTCAAGAGAAGGTTGGTCTCCGTTGTCGCCATGTTGATCGCGGCGTTATGCCACAGCTTCGCGACCGTCACCTTCCAGTCGGTGACGAGCAATCGCATCATTACGCCTTCGCTTCTGGGCTATGAATCGCTGTATTCATTTATCCAGACGAGCATCCTGTTCGTGTTCGGCGCCAACGCGCTTGTGAACTTCAGCGGGATAGGAGCCTTCTTCATCCAGGTCGGCCTGATGATCACCATCAGCTTGATCTTGTTTGGCTGGCTGTTGTCCGGGAAATACGGCAACCTCCATCTGATGCTGCTCATCGGCATCATCATCGGTACGGGTCTTAACTCGATATCAGGATTTATGCGGCGCATGTTGGCACCGTCCGAGTTCGACCTGCTGCAATCAAGGTTGATCGGATCGGTTACCAATGCGGATTCCGAGTATTTCCCGTTTGTGATTCCGCTTGTTCTCCTGACGGTTCTGTGTCTGTTCTTCATGTCCAACAGGCTGAATATATTGTCTCTGGGGCGCGATGTCGCAACGACATTCGGAGTCAGATACCAGGCGAACATCATCATCATTCTGATTCTGGTCGCTGTCTTGATGGCAACAACCACTTCGTTGCTTGGCCCGCTTACTTTCTTCGGCTTCCTGGTTGCCATGCTGAGCTACCAGGCGGCGCCGACGTATGATCACCGATACGTTTTTCCAATGGCCTTCGCAATCGGATACGCCATCCTGACCACAGCGTATTTCCTGCTGTATCATGTTTTTGGTGCGCAAACCGTCGTGGGTGTCATTATCGAGTTGTTCGGTGGACTTGCATTTCTGATCGTAATCCTAAGGAAGAGGTCGCTATGATTAAAATCCAAAACGCCAGGAAATGGTATGCAGAAGAAGTCAAAATCGGCCCGTTGAATATTGAGATTCCTAAAGCGGGAATCACGTCCTTGATCGGCCCGAACGGTGCCGGCAAGTCGACCACCCTGCTGATGATCGGTCGCTTGCTCAACATGGACGAAGGGCAGATTACCGTTGCCAACATGGATGTCTCCACGACGAAATCCAATGATCTGGCGAAGGTCCTGACGATCCTGCGGCAGGAAAACCACTTTGTCACCAGACTGACTGTCCGCCAACTGGTCGGCTTCGGAAGATTTCCCTATTCGAAAGGGAGACTGACCAAGGAAGATGAGAAGATCATATCGAAGTATATCGATTTCTTCGAGCTGACGGAACTGGAGCACCGATTCTTGGACGAGCTGTCCGGCGGGCAGAGACAGAGAGCATACGTCGCCATGGTGCTGTGCCAAGAAACCGAGTATGTGCTGCTCGACGAACCGCTGAACAATCTGGATATTGCCCGTGCGGTTCAGATGATGGAGCATCTGCGGCGGGCAGCGGAGGAGTTCGGCAGAACCATTGTTGTGGTGTTGCACGACATCAACTTCGCAGCCAAATATTCCGACCGCATCTGCGCGATGAAGCATGGACAGATCGCCGCCTTCGGCTCGGTCAGGGAGATTATGCAGCCAGAGCTTCTAACGGATATTTTCGAAACGAAGATTGAGATTATTGAAGGCCCATACGGCCCGATTGCGATCTATTGATAGGACAAGGGACGGGTTTATGCCACATGTGAATGGTGAACATAGCCCCGTCCCTTGGTGTTTGGTCATGTCAGTTTCCGTTTATACCGCAAAGTGATATACTGCTCATTGTGCCACCCTGGCCGTTCTTGCTGAAGCTCGAAACCTCTGGCTTCGTAGAAAGGGATTCCTCTCATATTGCCTTTCTGCACAGACACCCATTGTTCCGTTGCACCGAGAGCGAGTTGTTGATCCGTAATGGCTTGCAAGAGCCGGGTTCCGATGCCCTCATTTCTCCGGTTAGGGTCGACATACAGCACGAACAGTTCCCCGGCAGTATCGTTGACCATCCCGCCTCCGCCAGCACCGATGACTTTCCCATCTTCCACGGCGACGAAGTAACCGCCCCATTCGCGAGAGAACTCGGTTACCTCCCGCAGGACTCGCTCACGGTTGTAGAACTCTCGGATGACCGACTCCATATACTCGTCGGGATATATATCACGATAGGTTGCCCGATAGCCTGCCGTACACACTTGAATGATGCCCTCAACATGTTCAGGTGCCGCTTGGCAGATTCGGATCATCTTCATTCAGGTTACCCTCCATATTACACGCATGGCCATAACTTGCAGTGATTCGCGGCAAGCTGTGCGCGAAGCCCGAAGCCGAAGTATTCGGTACGCCGTAACAGGATGTCAAGCGTATGAGTTCCGGCAGGCATGCTTCTTGAGACTTGCTTGTCCAATGATACATAACCCAGAGTGTTCGTGATCCCCTGGAATTTGTTCTCGCCTTCGTAAACCATCTCGCCGTCTAAACGGATGGAGATCTCGTCGCTGAACCCGAAGTTGAGTGTAACATGCGCTGGTTCATGAAGTTGGAACTTCCTGGTTAGCCGTGCTTCCGTTACGGCAAGAGGAAGGTATCGATTGAGATTCAAGGTGCCATTGGCGTCACATTGGACCTGGCCATAATCATGAAGGAACCATTCCGTAATGAGGCCATTCAGATCGTCATGATGTTCCGGCATATCGATCTCTCCCGTCAGATGTGCATACATGCCGGCGTCTCCCGAGATGCTCAGATTGCGGAAGTAAGCTGGCAAGTAGCACCATAAGCCGACGAACCCTGAAGAAGATGGGTATGCCAATCGCGGAATGATCAGAGGAGCCTGGTCATTGACCTGGACAACGGCCTGTTGATCCTTGAAGCCTACCTTCAGATGAAACCACTCGCCCTTCGGAACGTCGGCTGCGAGCTGGGTCCCTGGCCCATGGTACAACTGCCACGTATTGCAGCCGTGGAACACAGGGTCGTACTGCAAGGCATCCCATCTGCCGCTGGTATGAGGCTGTGCATAGGCAAGTTCATAATTCAGGGTATCCCTGATGCGGAATGCAATGCCGCAATAGCTGGCATCGTCTGAGCCGATATCGACCTCGATGCTCCCCTCGGATAACTGCACATCCGGCAAGATGGCCAGCCCGTTCAGGCGCAGGCAGGGATGACCCTGCCAGGTGACGATGGAAGCTTCGCCGCCATCTTTGATCAAGAAACGGCTTATATCCGTCACATCATACAGTGCCTTAATCATGACATTATCTGCCTCCTAATCGAATCTATCACTAGGATAGCAAACTGGTTAGGTATAGTAAATTTTCCAGTTAAACAGATAAGGATAGAAAAAGACGCGCTTGAGCAGGGTGAACGCTCAAGTTTACTATAGAGTTATCTTGATGTTTCTGTTTGCTGGAAGGATTGTTGATCACGAGAGACGATGAAACGACTTCGATAGAAGAACCCATAAACAAGAAAGGCTGTTTTCGTATAGATTGTGGCTTTCTTGACCATACAGTTAAAAGATTGATATAATGCGATTAGGAGGCGTTCAATTATGTGGACAGATGTTTATGAAGACTTCAGCGAACTAACTAAATCGGAGCAATTGGCGTTGTTTGAAGCAATGAAACAAGACTTGTTTCCAGATGAACCAGATAAAATCACTAAACTACTTAAAAGCATTCGTGAAGCACGTTTTGCTTCTGGTTTGGGATGTGTTCATTGTGGAAGCACATCGGTCAAACGGAACGGTAAATATCGCTCAAGACAACGCTATTTATGTAAGGACTGCGGAAAATCTTTCAATGATATGACGAATACGCCATTTTCGGGTTCTCGCTATCCTGAAAAGTGGGTAAAGTACATTGAACTAATGGTTGAAGGCTATACTTTGCCAAAAATCGCTGAACGCTTGGACATTCATATTTCTACCGCATTTTATTGGAGACATAAAATCTTGAACGCATTGGGGAGTATCGGTTTTAATCAATTGCAAGGCATTGTTGAGAGTGACGAAACCTTCTTTCGTGAGTCAATGAAAGGTCGTGAAGTCACGCACAGAAAAGCCAAAAAGCGTGGGGAAAAGGACAAAAAGAGAGGGATTTCCAACCTTAAAATTGCTGTTGTAGTTGCACAAGACCGTAACGGTAGTGTGATTGCTCGAAAAGCAGGGACAGGGCGTGTAAAAGCCGAGGAAATTGATACTGTGATAGGTGAGTATATTCACCCGTCTGCTTTGCTGTGTACTGATACAGCAACGAATTATAAAAAGTTCGCCAAAATAAAAGGATTGCAACACGAAACAATCAACGAGCGACAGAAACAGCGTGTAAAGAAAGGGATTTACCACATTCAGCACGTCAATAATTTTCATAACCGTTTGAAAGGTTGGATGGAACGCTTTCAAGGGGTTGCAACGAAATACTTGGACAACTACCTCTACTGGTTTCGTTGGCTTGATATTGGAAAAAACTTAGCATTTGAAAAACGAGTGGAGCAGATGCTTATTTCAGCGTGCCGAAAATCTAATTTTGTGACCGTTGAAATGTTGAGGGGTGCATAGAAAAAGACACCTATAACCAAGTGCGGTGTCTATTTAAACATAGTTATGATTTTCACTTTCTTCGACTTTTAACTACAACAAGTAGTAGCAGTGTTCATATCCTTCTCTCTAATTAGAACATTGTTATCATCATCAATTTTGTATTCTATTTTCGCATTTTCTAATCGTTTTATCAGCGACTCTCTAAGTTCAGTATCATCCATTTTTTCGCTCCAAATAATGAAGTTGTCATTTGTTCTCTCATTTGAATTACAACCCGTTAGGACAATAGTAAAGATAATAAAGATTGAAACGAAAATACTTCTATGTCTCATTTAATCCCCTCTTTTCTTAGTTACTACTTCTATATATTATATCATAAACCAATAAACCCTAATAACAACAAACTTTACGAAAACAGCCACAAGAAACAAGGGAGATGCTGGAATATGCAATACGCCAAACTGGGGAATTCTGATATTCAGGTGTCCAAGCTGTGCGTGGGTTGCATGAGCTTCGGCGATGCGTCGAGCAAATTTCACGACTGGACGCTTGGTCCAGAAGAGAGTGAGGTGCTGATCAAGCATGCGCTGGATCTGGGGATCAACTTCTTCGATACAGCCAATGTTTATTCGGCAGGGACAAGCGAAGAATACCTTGGCCGCGCGCTCAAGAAGTATGTATCCCGTGACCAGGTTGTGATCGCAACCAAAGTTTATTTCAACGAAGGCAAGCTGTCGAGAGAAGCGATCTTGCGCGAGATCGACCTGTCTCTGAAACGGCTCGGGACAGACTATGTGGATCTGTATATCATCCACCGATTTGACTACGATACGCCGATCGAGGAAACGATGGAGGCGCTTGACAGCTTGGTCAAAGCGGGCAAGGTAAGAGCGCTTGGCGCTTCGGCCATGTACGGCTACCAATTCTACAACATGCAACTTGCAGCAGAGAGAAATGGCTGGACCCAATTCGTCTCTATGCAGAACCACTATAATCTGCTGTATCGCGAGGACGAACGCGAGTTGATCCCGATCTGCAAGCAGCAGAATGTCGCGCTTACGCCTTATAGCCCTCTCGCCGCAGGCAGGCTCTCACGCCTCGAATGGAAAGCGGACACCAAGCGCAGCCAAACGGATAAAACAGCCATGGCCAAGTATGACAGTACGCAGAAGAGCGATTACGGCATCGTGTTGCGTGTGCATGAGCTCGCAGCCAAATATGGTGCCACCATGACTCAGATTGCCCTAGCCTGGCAGTTTGCCAAGGGAGTAACATCGCCGATCATCGGTGCAACGAAGGCTCATTATTTTGATGATGCTGCGGGTGCGCTAGATGTCAAGCTCACCGAGGAAGATATCGCCTACCTGGAGGAGCTCTATGTTCCGCATCAAGTCGTTGGCGCCATTTGAGTATTCTTATCTGGATCAATGTAAGAGGGCGGGGTTCGTGTCAACCTGACATGAACCCCGTCCATCTGTCATACCTCCCCAATTGCGCGTGTTGTGTCATCATCAGTTGGTCATGGTGAGATGCTCGTAGGAGGCGGTTTGGCAGATGAAACTGGGGGGTTGACATAAGAGATTATTTATTATATTTTGGATATACAAAGTTGGATATATAAGGATGGGTAAAGAAATGGCCAGATTCGTCGTGCTGAGCATGCTGAGGATGAAAGAAATGCACGGATATGAGATGCAGAACCTGATCCAGACGAGCAAGATGGAGCAGTGGGCCAACCTGCTATCCGGATCCCTGTACCATGCACTGAACAATCTGGAGAAGGAAGGGAAGATCGAGACCGCCAGAGAAGAGAGAACAGGTGCCCGCATCCGCAAGGTGTATCGGATTACCGAAGAGGGAGAGAAGGAGTTCCAGGCTGAGCTGAGGAAGGCTCTTCTGTCTATGCCCGGCAGCCTGAAGTCGGACTTTGCCCTGGCGTTGCCCTGGATCACCCAGATCCCCCGTGAGGAAGCCCGCGAGCTGATTGAGCAGAATATCAGGCAGATCGAGCGGCATATCCAAGACTGGGAAGTCGGCCTGGAGATCAAGGGGAAGATGGACCCGCTCATCAAGCTCAGCCTGGAACACGGGATTGAGAAGATGAAGCTCGACATCGCTTATCTGAACAAGATCATGGCGATGCTGTGAGACACCAGAGATACCAAGCTGCCACCAGAGTCCTGAAGGACTTGTCGCCAGTGAAGTATTTCTACGGCCTAATATCCAAATTTGGATAACCAAAATAGGAGGTATAACATGAAGACGTTGATTCAGGTGAAGGATGCGGAGCTATCGTATGGAAGCAAGAAGGTGTTGAACCGGTTAAGCCTGGAAGTCAAGGAAGGGGAGGTGCTGGCCATCATCGGTCCCAATGGCGCGGGCAAATCCACGCTGATCGATGTCATGCTCGGGCTCAAGGAGGTGGATCGTGGCACCGTCACTCGCTGGACTGATAACTTGCGCGGCGCGATCGGCGTGCAATTTCAAACGCCGACCTTCTTCCCCGGCCTCGGAGCTTATGACAATGTGAAGCTGTTCGCAGCGGTCAATGGGAAGGCGGTCTCCAAAGTGGAGATCGAAGAGGTGCTCAGGCAATGTCAGCTGCAGGATGCGTCCGGTACAGACGCTTACCGGCTGTCGGGCGGACAGCAGAAACGACTCGCCATCGCCATCGCGTTGATCCACCGTCCGAGGTTGCTGATTCTGGATGAGCCGACGGCTGCGCTTGATCCTACGGCACGAAGTGAGATCAAGGCGATGATCGCCTCTCTGGCTGAGTCGGGCATGTCGGTGGTGTTCACATCCCACGATATGGTTGAAGTGAAGAGGTTGGCCGATCGCGTCGCATTTATCCTGAATGGGCGAGTGTGTGAAGAGGGAACGCTGGATAGACTGATGGCGGCTTATGCCACGGATGATCTGGACGAATTGTATGCGTTGATGCTTGAGAAAGGGAGAGTGCGGGTATGATGAAGACCGTTTTTGCATTGATGGCGAAGTCCATATACAAAGACTCCTATATGCTGGTCTGGTCGATCCTGTTGCCATTGGGCCTGTTCATCGGGCTGGGCATGTATCATGAAGCAGACGGTTACCGGCAGAATGTATTGATCGGAAGCATGCTGCTCAGCCTGGTTATGGGTGCGATCAACACCTCCGGCTTCTGGACGATGACGCAGCGCAGGCGGGGTGTATTCAAGCTGCTGAAACTGTCCATGCTGCCCATATCGAGGTTTATCCTGTGCTCCATTCTGGCACGCTTCATGATGTTTGTCCTGATTGCGGCGTTGTTGCTCCTGTCGGGGGGGTTGTTGTTTGGAATGACGATTGATGCGGGAGGGTTATTCGTTCTGCTGGCCTTGCTTGCTGTCGGCTCTGTATGTTTCACTTCGATCGGTTATGCGATTGCCAGCCACGCGAGGGACGAGGGGATGATGAACATGATGTCTACCATGTGCTCGTTCCCGATGATCTTCCTCAGTACGGCATTCTACTCGCTGGATCAGGCGCCGCAGTGGATTCAGTTTCTGGCCAAGCTCAACCCGTTCGAATATGCGGTCAGAATCGGAAGAAGCGCAATGTCAGGCGGAGTTGATGTGACATCGCTGATCGTGCTCATGCTGTTTGCAGCCGTGTGCACGGTGATGGCGGTCAAGACGTTCCGTTATGAGTAGCACAGGAATAGTCCGGCATCTTGCCTTGATATATGATTGGTGTAAATGGGGCAAAGCGGGTGATAACCTACGTTGATCCGGTAAGTTGCCAACGATGTGACGGTTTAGCCAGTCTCCTCCTCAATGGATTCGATCGATCGTTCGGACTACGATACACCCAAAGTCGGAATATCTCAAACGGGAAGTCGGAATCGGAGTAGTGTGCGGTTCAGATCCATTTTAAGATGGTGGTAGATGACAAGCACCCTGACACAGGTTGAGGAGGGGAAGGGCACATGCGTGAGAGCAAACTGCAAGCGGACATCAGATATGTGTGGAATGAGAACGGGCCGGTTCTCGGATATTCCGAAGGTTCAGGTGTACAGATCATAGAAGCAGATGGGCTGATGTTCAAGGATCTGAACAAGAATGGCCAACTGGACAAGTATGAAGACTGGCGGCTGCCGCCGGAGGAAAGAGCACGTGACCTTGCGTCCCGAATGTCGATCGAGCAGATCGCGGGGCTGATGCTCTACAGCAGCCATCAGGCCGTTCCGGCCAGCATGGGCTGGTTCCCCGGTACCTATGATGGCAAGCCCTACAGCGAAAGCGGTGCCGCACCGTCGGATCTGACGGATCAACAGATCAAGTTTGTAACGGATGACCATGTCCGCCATGTGCTGGTGACGAAGCTGGAGAGCCCGGAGGTTGCTGCCAGGTGGACGAACAATATCCAGGCGCTGGCTGAGAGCATCGGGTTTGGCATTCCGGTTAACATCAGTTCGGATCCACGGCATAGCGTAGATTCCTCGAAGGAGTTCAACGCCGGTGCTGGCGATGAGATCTCCAAGTGGCCGGAGAGCCTGGGGCTAGCAGCCACCTTCGACCCTGAGAATGCGCGCAAGTTCGGCGAGGTCGCTTCGCGCGAATACCGCGCCTTGGGGATTACGACAGCCCTGTCACCACAGATCGACATCGCGACCGAACCGCGCTGGTTCCGTTTCGGGATGACGTTCGGCGAGGACTCCCGGCTGGCGGCCGATATGGCGCGGGCGTATGTGGACGGCATGCAAACTTCAACAAGCGCCCGGGAGATCGCTGGTGGCTGGGGATACGACAGCGTCAATGCCATGGTGAAGCATTGGCCGGGTGGAGGAAGCGGAGAAGGGGGACGGGATTCGCACTATGGTGTCGGCAAGTACAACGTCTATCCAGGGAATAACTTCAAGGAGCATCTGATTCCATTCACGGAAGGGGCGTTCAAGCTCGACGGGCCAACCGCCATGGCTTCGGCGGTTATGCCCTATTACAGCATTTCCTATGGCCAGGACCAGAAGTACGGCGAGAACGTCGGCAATTCATACAGCACATATATGATCCATGACCTGCTTAGGACGGAGCATGATTATGACGGGGTGGTCTGCACGGACTGGGCGATCACGGATGATGAGGGCCCCGATATTTCGCAGATCTTCCCTGGAGGCCGTTGTTGGGGCGTGGAGGAGAACCATACCGTTGCCGAACGGCATCTCAAGATCCTGATGGCGGGAGTGGACCAGTTTGGAGGCAACAACGAGATCGCGCCTGTGCTGGAAGCTTACCGCCTCGGATGCGAGAGGTACGGAGAAGCATATATGCGTGCCCGGTTCGAGCAGTCGGCTGTCCGTTTGCTGATGAATATGTTCCGACTGGGACTGTTCGAGAATCCCTATCTGAAAGCGGAGGACTCCGCCGCAATCGTTGCTTGTCCTGAGTTCATGGCGGCAGGTTACGAGGTGCAACTCAAATCGATCGTGATGCTCAAGAATGCAGGCGGGGTATTGCCTCTTCAGAAAGGCAAGAAGGTCTACATTCCCAAACGTTACCGCCCAGCCAGCACTGACTGGTTCGGCACACCGACGCCGGAGTACGTGCGCGATCCGGTGAACCTCGATGTCGTTCGCCGTTACTTCGATGTCACAGAGGATCCGGATGAAGCGGATTATGCGCTCGTCTTCATCGAGAGTCCGCATATCACGAAGGGCTACAGCAAGGAGGACCGGGAAGCGGGCGGCAACGGCTATGTACCGATCAGCTTGCAATATCGGCCTTACACCGCGGAGCATGCGAGGGAGATCAGCATCGCAGGTGATCCGCGCGAGGGATCGAACCGCAGCTATCGGGGCAAGACCGTTACTGTGCCAAATGCCTCTGATCTGGATGCGGTGCTGGAGACCAGGAAGAAAATGAAGAACAAGCCGGTTATTGTCTCCATCCTGCTCGCGAATCCGGCGGTCATGGCGGAGTTTGAAGGAGCTGCCGACGCGATCATCGCCCACTTCGGCGTGCAGGACTCGGCGCAACTGGACATTCTCACCGGGGCAGCCGAACCTTCCGCGCTGTTGCCGATGCAACTGCCCGCACACATGAAGACGGTGGAGGAGCAGTTTGAGGATGTCGCCCATGACATGGAGGTGTACGTGGATTCCGAAGGCAACCGATATGACTTCGGTTTCGGACTGAACTGGAGCGGGCGTATACAGGACGACAGGACGGCCAGGTACGTCAGAAGAACATAACATAAATCGGAAACGGCGCAAGGTTCCATTCTTGCGCTGTTTTTTGTGGATAAATACGATATATTTCTTTACTACCGAAAGTATACTGTGGTATATTATCGGTAGTAGTAAAATGGATAATGGAGGTAGATGAAATGTATCGTTCTGGTGTGAGTGTCTGGTACAATGTCGCCAACCTGGAGCGCACACTCGACTTCTACTCTGGTAAGCTGGGGTTCGAGGTGATCTTCCACGATCCGGAGAATGGCATGGCGATGGTCAATACAAATACGAAAGATTGTGTGATTGGCTTCTCGGAAGCGGAGGTAGTTGAACCGGCGACTTCTTCAACGGTATTTGAAGTGGTCAATATAGAAGAGGCGATGAAGCAACTGGAAGAGATCGGGGTTTCTTTCATCGGAGAAGTGGAGCATATTCCCGGAATGGCTAAACTGGCAACCTTCGTCGATCCCGATGGCCATAATCTGATGCTTGCGGAGACGCTCGCAGAACTGTGACTGTGAACAAGGAACAACAGGTTCTGAGGCTCAGCCGTGAATTGACCGGGCAATGGACTTTGCCGATCTTGCTGGCCTTAGAGAAGAACGGAGGTCGGTTCACGCCTCTGCAGAACAAGTTGAACATCGCACCTTCAAGGCTCAGCTCCAACCTGAAGAAGATGGTGGAGGATGGGCTGCTCATCCATCTCTCTCCCGCCGAGAGACGCCATCCGCTCTTGCCCGAATATGTGCTGACCGACAAAGGACGACTCTATCGCGAAGCTGCCCGTGCGGTTCAACTCAGCGAGCAGCAGATCGGTCGCGGCCGATTGTCTGATAAAGTGTGGGGCTTGCCGATTCTGCTGACGATCGGGTATAACCATACGAGATTCCAGGAAATTCGGCAATCACTGGAAGGCATCACACCGCGTATCTTATCCATGCGGCTGAACGAGTTCCATGAGGATGGCTTGATCTTTAAGCAGATCAAGGATGAGCCACGTCCGACCTTCCTGTATCTGTTGGAGAAGCAGGTGCAACGGCCGATTCGCCAGTTGTCGCTGGATCTGGCTTCACTGGTATGACACGGGCATGCCAGCTCGCAGACCGAGATTGGGCCGCAGGTGATTCCAAGAAGCAGGATACCACTTCATCTTGCATCGAGAATGACCGCGGCTCTTATCGTTCATGCCTCTGCGCCATCCCATTCTCTATCGCTTCGAATACAGAACCACCCTTCTTCACGGTTACCCGAATCAGTTGGATGAGGGCATCCCTGTCCAGGTTGAGTTGGTTAAGCCAAGCCATGGCTTCTGCAGTCTCCGGTTCATGCTTGGCTCCCCAAGCCGACAATTCCAATAGAACCGGGATAAAATCCAACCCCGCGTCAGTCAACTCGTATATGTCCTTTCTGCCGTCTGAGGGGTGGGGCCTTTTGGTGATTAGTCCCATGGCCACCAGTCGCGATAAACGATTGGTTAATATGTTCCTCGCAATTCCCTCATCGGATTCGAGAAATTCCCCAAATGTTCTCTTCCCGGCAAAAATCATATCTCTGATAATCAACAACGACCACGAGTCACCGATCACTTCTAAGGAAAATGAGATGGGACAATTTGAACGGCGCTTGGAAAGCATGATCATCCGGTCCACTCCTTGACTTTTTCTTCCTGGGAATATTATACTTATTTTGGTTTCAAAATGCAACTGAATTGGAGGCGGATAAAGTGACTTATTTGTTTGTCTATCGGGGTGGAGTTGTGCCACATGATCAGATTGATCAAAATATCAACGAACTATGGAAATGGCTGGACGAGCTGAGGGGGAATGGGTATGAGAAAGTACGTTTCGCAGGACATGGCCGGAAAACGGTATCGCGTGATTCAGTAGATGAGTATCAAGGCGATATATTCGGGATATCGATCGTGGAGGCGGACTCGTTGGAAGATGCGGTCTCGCTTACAGCGCGTTGGCCAGAATTCCAATACGGAGGAAGAATTGACCTCTTCGAATCATTGGCTGTTGACTTCCCGTTCTCCGGTTCAACGCCATATATCATCAAGTTGTTTGCTGATCTTAGAAAGCAAATTTTGAATACAGTGCTCGAACTGCCGATAAGCAAATTCAACCGAATCCCACAAGGTTTTCACAATAACCTGCACTGGCAGCTCGGTCATGTGCTGACAATCGCGGATGAGTTGGTCTTTACTCTCTCGGGAGCCGCATCCAGATTACCACCCAACTATAAAACCTACTTCGCATCAGGAACGAATCCTCGACAGTGGGCAGATCATCCCCCGCAACCGGATGTGTTACTGAGAAACCTGGAAGAGCAAATGGAGAATATATGTAAGGAGTATGGCGGCAAATTAACACAACCAGTTGATGATCGTGCCAATTTCCTGGAAGCAAGGACAGTCGGGGAACTTTTTCAGGTATTGATTGCTCATGAAAGCCTGCATCTCGGTGTCATCAATGCGATGACAAGGCTTGTTTGACTGATGGATGATTCCTCCACATGCCGATCAAGTGATTGGGATGAAGTGGCAGAGAGTGACGCGTTTGTATGGTCGAAAACAGGTTCCGAATCGAAGCAAAAGTTGACACATGTCACCTTGATTTGATGACAGTGCACAATGTTGCGGGAGCCTCATGGCTGTTATGATTCAAGTATAGAAAAGATCAAACAGTACGAGGTGAACGGAAATGAAAGATATCAAGTGGGGAACTCCGGTAAGTCTGGCATGTCTCGGGGTGTTCTTAGGCGGTTTGGGTGTATTCTTCGATGCCATCTGGACGAACTTCATCAAGTAATCGTAGATGTAGACAGGATCAGAGATAAGTGAAGCTCCTCCTTGGAACGACAGGCAGTCGCATGGAGGAGCTTTGTACATCGGTGATCTCTACATTGCTCCCCTACGAACCTCACATTTTTCCATATTATAGTCATGGATTGATGCCGCTTAAATAGAGTTGAGGGAACGAAGACCAGTTAGATGGAAGCGATGATCGGCACCAACCTCCCGCAGGGCGAATACACTGCTAGGGACGATTAACCAGATGGGAGCGATGGGGTGTGTATATTCAATATCCATATGGATTCTATGGTTTTCAGCATGGCGGCTGGCAGCCGGGCTTCGGATACGCTTATCGCCAGGTTCAACCGGTTGTGGTCAGCAGCGCCTTCGGGGATGTTACCGGCGACAGGGTGCCCGATCACGTCTATTTGACAGCAGTTCAGTCAGATGATCCTGCCAGCGCTTATGTGACGCAGATCACCCTGCATATCCAGGACGGGGCGACGAGGAGAGTTTATGAGATCCCCTTGAACAAAGACGGCAATGCCGGGTACAATCCCGCCTTGTTCCTGGGGGATTTCACCGGCGACGGGGTCCAGGACATCATGATCACGATCGATTCCGGCGGTTCTGGAGCATTTACCTATGATTACATCTACTCGTTTGTGGGCCATCGTGCGAGGTTGTTGTTCGACTACAACCAATATAACGAGCAGAATACGTACACGGTTACGTATATGGATCAATATAAGGTCAAAGTCGTAAGTCCGGCCACCGGGCAAACATATCTGATCGATATCAGCGGCCGCGGCAGTGAGTATCTGTCCCAGATCTATAACGCCGATGGCACCTTGAAAGAGCCGATTCAAGGATGGGCAGATGGCGTCAGCGGCTTCTATCCGGTGGATATTGACCGCAACGGCGTATATGAAGTTCGAACCTATCAACAGTTGAGCGGATTGTATCATGCAGACTCGCTGGGGTACGTGGTCAATACCCTGCAATGGGATGGCAACAAGTTCGGCATCTCGCAACAGTGGCTGGCGATCTTTGGCTCGGGTCAATAATCCATAAGGAAACACCTTCGACCATCGAACCAGGTTGGGGGTGTTTTTCGATCGATTGGGCATATAAAACTCGTAAATAACGAATCTACGTTCCATCATCATCTGTATAATGAAGGAATCCTGCGAAATAGCGGAATCACGTTCCGTTGCGTCTTTCAGAAATATCGTTATCCGGTAACTGGCTGTCGCGAGCGTCCTGATGGACTAGGCGGCAGCCGGTTATTTTTTTATAATGGGAGCTGGACACACGCACAAGAAGGAGGTGGACGGAATGCCGAAGGGGTCTGTGCTGGTCGTCGACAATGAGCCTGACCTGCTGGAGTTGCTTCGCATCCATCTGGAGGATGCCGACTTCCAGGTGACGCTGGCAACCTCTGGCCAGGAAGCTCTGCAATGGTTGGACAAGCATCATGTAGACCTTATTATCCTGGATATTATGCTGGAGGATATGAACGGTTTCGAAATCTTGCAGCACGTTCGCAGTCAACGAATCGAGATTCCCGTTCTGCTGCTGAGTGCCAGACAGGAAACGGAGAGCAAAGTATACGGGTTCCATCTGGGGGCGGATGACTATGTCACCAAGCCATTCAGTCCGTCTGAGCTGGTAGCCCGCGTACAAGCGCGCCTTCGCCGTTCCTACCATGAACAGGCCATATCCGGTACCGTCCCGCTGACTTATGGTCCGTTCACGCTGTACAAGGACTCCCAACTCGTCTACAAGCATCAGACTCCGATCTCTCTGTCCGAGAAGGAAGCGGGACTGCTGTATGCGTTGATGAAGCGTCCCAACCAAGCGATAGCCAAGATGGAACTGTTCGAGCAGGTGTGGGGCCATCATCGATACAGCGAAAATTCCCTGAATGTCTACATCAATTATCTGAGGAGGAAAATAGAGGACGACCCCAGGCTGCCCAGATACATACAGACCGTCTGGGGGCTTGGTTATCGATTTACGTTGCACACCGATTTCGCAGAAGAATGAGGCCGGCCGCGTCTAAGCCCAGCTCGTCATCTGCTCGCCACTACAAAATCTTCTTGATGGAGACGGTGAGATGCTCCGTCAGATCCATGAAGGTATCCTGCTTCGGCTTGCCGGACTCGTCATACAGAATCTCCACAATCGGTCTCCCCAGGGGCTTGTCCTCCGTCTTCACCACGATGCCTATGCATTGGTTGGACAGTTCCACCATGCTCCCCACGCTATAGACCGGGATGATCTCCAGGAAGAACGGTATGATCGCAGGATCGAAGAAGGTTCCCCCCGCGCCCAGAATGTATTCCATCGCTTCCAGCGGCTCGTATTTCTGCCTGTAAGGCCGAGGCATCACCAGCGACATATAGACGTCGCAGATGCTGACGATTCTCGCCAGCAGATCAATCCCATCCTTGCTGATCTTGTTCGGATATCCAGTGCCATCATAGCGTTCATGGTGCTGATAGGCCACTCTGGCAATCTCTTCATCGAAAATTTCTTTCAACGTGTTATAGCCGATGACCGTATGCTCCTCGATGACTCGTTTCTCCTGTTCATCGAACTGCCTGTTTGCCGCTAACAGCCTGCGATCAATCCAGAAGTTTCCGATATCATACAGCAAGGCTCCGATCGTCAGATTGTTCAACTGCTTGTTGTCCAGCCCCATCTTCTGCCCGATCACAATCGCCAATGTGGCGACCTGCACCGCTTTGCTCAGCGCATGCTCTCCGGACAATCTGACTTTCATCAGCCCGTCCAGCACGGCGGGGATCTGGATCACCGAGTTCAATTGCAGCAGGATCTCACGCATCATCTGCGGGTCGATACCTGGTGCGATCAGGATCTTGCGGCATAGTGAGGGTAGTTCGGAGAGCAGGTCCTTGTGGAATGATGCGATATATTTGGGGCGAATCTGCACGGGGCGGTCGACCTTGACGCCTCTGGACAATCGTTTGACTTCGATAGGTTTGATCTCCGGGGCGGACTCGGATAAGGATACGTCCACGTTCTTGATGCCGTGGCGCCTCAACCAATGAATATAGCTTTCGGTCAGGGAGACGCCCTTCTTGATCAACAGTTGTCCGCTTGCCCCATAAATGTCGTTATTCACGGTCATACCAGGCTTCAGGTCATGGATACTTACTACTTTCTTCATAGTCCTCATCCTCTGTGTTAGGCCAAGCAGGCACTGTGTTTTCGACACCATTTTACCATTTTCTCATACAGGAAATCATTAAAAAATTCTTAAAATCTGGGCATTTTAGTTCAAATTCCCTAAGAATATAGCTATAATTTCGTTAATTCTGAACGAGGGGAGCAGACAGGATGAGTTTGCGGTCCAAGTTGGCATTGGTCGTGATCGGCAGCGTGTTGGTCACGATTGTCCTGCTGGTCAGCCTGCTTTTTGTCTTCTCTAGTGCCTTCCTGCAAGGCTACACGCATGTCGATTTGCGTCAGATTAGCCAGGAAGCGGAGCAGCAGTTGCGGCGGCTAAACGAGTGGAGTGAGGAAGCTGCGCGGGAGGTGCTGGAGCAACTTGCGGTGAAGTATGAGGAGGTGGAGATGGAACTCCTCTCGCACGATGGGTCGCTGCTCTATTCTTCCGCGGGCAGGACGGGTGCGTACTCGTTTGGGGAGCTGGCCGACCGGTTCATCGATCAGCCCTATAATCTGTTTCGAGGCGAGGACGTCCATATGATGTATCATCTCGATTCGGGACTTAAGCGGCATTACCTCCTGTTGTCCGTAGCCGGAGAATCGCTCATGAATGTCCAGATTTATCTGTATTTCAATCAATACTCGTCGATTCCGTTCCTCTTCATCCCGTTGCTGCTTATCATCCTGCTGCCGACTCTGTTCGTGATCGGCTTTATCATCCGGGTGAACCACCGGATCAAGAGGCTGAATGCCGCCATGCAGCAGGCCGATCTGAATCATCTGTCGATCCATGTCGATGACGAGTCGAAGGATGAGATCGGCCAACTGGCCAGCCTGTTTAATGCGATGTCGGACAAGCTGTCCCGGCAGTTTGCTCACATCCGGCAGATCGAGAAGTCTCGCCAAGCGTTGATCTCCAACCTGTCCCATGATCTGCGGACTCCGCTTACGTCCATCAAAGGTTATGCTGAGACGCTGCAGCTTGGGACATCGGCCAGCATGAACGATCAGCACAGATACTCCACGATCATCGTGCAACGTGCCGAATATATGGAGCATCTCCTGAATCAATTGTTTGAGATCGCCTTGCTGGATGAACTGCCCGCTGCACTCCGTCAGGGGAATAGCAACATCTCCAAGCTGGTGCAGACCATCGTTATGGAGTATGCCTACATCTTGGAAGACAAGAAGATCGTCCCGGATGTTCAGATTCCGTCTGCTGCGGTCTGGGTGAACTTGGACGAGCGGGAGGTCCATCAGGTGGTGCGCAATCTGGTGGAGAATGCGATCCAATATGGCGGAGAGGGCCATTATGTTAAGTTACTTCTCATGATAAGATAAAGACGGACCGTCCAGACAGGACGTGTCCGTCTTGCTGTTGTTCGCTCCGTTCGCAAGTTCTGACGGCCTTTAGTCAGTTTGGATATGGATGTTAAGTTGATTGATTGGACAGCTTCGGCTTTATGACAAATGGACAAGGAGATAGATCGATGTCGCTAGCCAGACTGAACAGCACGTTGGAGAAACTCATGCCCCTGATCACGCCAACCAGCGTGTTGATCGGCTTCCTGTTGTCCCAGACCCTGTCGCCGTATACCGGGTGGGTGCCATGGATATTCGCCATCATGACGTTCTCGGGTAGCCTTAGCATGAATTTTCAAGATCTGCGGCGTGTGCTGCAGCATCCGCTGCCGATCGTGCTCTTCCTGATTATCATTCATGCGCTTATGCCGCTCGCCGCCTGGCTGGTGGGCAGCGTCGCCTTCCCAGACGATGCCTTGATGGTAACCGGGCTGATCCTCCTGCTGGCGATTCCGACCGGAATCATTAGCTTCATGTGGGTGTCGATCTATCGTGGGAATATTGCCCTTACGCTGACGATGATCCTGATCGATACGATACTGTCGCCGTTTCTTGTGCCGACGGCCCTCTCTGCCCTCGTGGGCACCAAGGTTAAGATCGATGTGCTCGGAATGATGACTGGCCTGTTCTGGATGATCATCGTGCCGTCCATGATCGGGATGTTGCTGAACCAATGGACCCAAGGAAGGATTAAGACCAGCGTCGGGCCTGTACTGGCGCCATTCTCGAAACTCGGCATCGCTTTGGTCGTGTCCATCAACAGCTCGGCCATCTCCGGCTATATCACCGAGTTCTCGATGGAGCTAGTTTATCTGTTCCTCATCTGTGTCATCGTCGTCTCCTGTGGCTATCTGATCGGATACGGCTCATCGAAGCTGCTTAAGTTCGGTCAGGATGTCGATGTGACCATGACGTTCAACTGCGGGATGCGCAACATCAGCGCCGGGGCGGTGCTGGCCATCACCTATTTCCCGCCGCAGGTGGCGATGCCCGTCATCATCGGCATGTGCTTCCAGCAGATGATGGCTTCCCTGTTCGGCTTCACGCTGTTCCGCAGGAGGCTAAGCGAAGCAGAGCCGAAGCTGGCGATCGATACGGGTGCGCATAAAGCGCTGAAGTCGTAGCGGAATGCCGCTCAGCCGCAGACCTGATATGTCGAACGCTCGACGGACAACAGCCCTTCCGATTCCTCGCAGGAAGCCGGAAGGGCTGTGTTTGTTCCAATCAGATCTTGAATTGTTCGATCAGTTCTTGCAGTTCTTCGGCCAGGTGCGACAGCGTCTCGGATGAAGCGGCGATCTCCTCGATGGTCGCGAGCTGTTCTTCGGAGGCTGCGGATGTCTCTTGGGTGGCTCCCGTCACTTCGCCGGAGATCTGGTTAACAGCCCGGACATGCTCGACCATAATGGCATTCTGCTCCGTCAGGAGCTTCACCGACTGCGTGACCTCATGGATCGCTTCACTGACCGATTCGATCGAGTGGCGGATGCCGCCGAAGGATTGGTTCAACGCTTCGATCGTTCCCACGCCTTCGCTGACGGCTTCCGCAGCGCGCTGTCCGGAAGAGACGACCTGATCGGTTTCCTGCTGAATCTCACCGATGATCGCGCTGGTCCGATCAGACGATATCCGGGTCTGCTCGGCCAACTTGCGGATCTCGGTCGCCACAACGGAGAAGCCGCGGCCATGTTCGCCGGCACGTGCGGCTTCGATCGAAGCGTTCAGCGCGAGCAGGTTGGTCTGGTTCGCTATCGATTTGATCTGCTCGATGATCTCGCCGATCTCGGCCGACTTCGTCGCCAGACTGTTGATCGACTGGGCGGTAACCGAGATCGTATCGGAGATGTTTTTCATCTGAGATGTGACCTGATCCACCATCTTCGTGCCGTTGATGGACTGTTCGATGGCCTGCTGTGAGCGAATCAGCATGTCGTCGCAGCTCCGGTCGATCCGCTCGATATGAACGGAACCATCGTTCATCGCTCTTGTTACCTCATGCAGACTGACGGACTGTTTCTCTGCTCCTTCTGCCGTCTTCTGGGCCAACTCAGCGACCTGCTGGATAGCCGAGGTGCTCTGCTGGGAACTTGCCGTCAACTGTTCGGAGGAACTGGCGACCTGCTGGCTGGCATCGGCCATCATGGTCACCAACTTGTGCAGGCTATGCTTCATCTGATTCAACCCGTCTGCAAGGTGGGCCAGCTCATCCTTGGATTTAATCGTGATATCGTCCACAGCCAGATTGCCTTCGGCGATTTGCTCCACGTATTTCATCGCTCGGATGATGTTCCTGGAGATATAGTTGCTGAACAGCAGACTGATGGCGATCCCGATCAAGATGACGATGATCCCGCCCGCCAGAAGTATGGTGCGCAACTGCTGGTTGCTGCTCTCGCTGCGGGAGATCAGCTCCTGGGCATAAGCTTCATTGATTTTGACGAGCGTATGCAACTGATCGACCGCGCTCTGGAACAATGGGCCGCCGATCTTCAGCCCTTGAGCCGCCATGCTGTAGTTGCCGTCTGTGATTAAGCCGATGTTGATTCTGACCCGTTCATCGAATTTGGCCCATAACTCCACGAATTGCTCAAAAACTTGAAGCACCTCTTCATCCATCACGAAGCTGGAATATTGCTCCGACACGAGCTTGATCTGCTCCAGGTTGTCTGCCGCTTTGGCGGTATAGGAGACATCCTCGTTCATCACAGCTTGCAACATGGCCACGCGGGTGTTCTGGGTGAGCTCCTCCAATTGTACGAGGGTTGCGGTTGGGCGAAGCCCGTTATCATACAGTTGTTCGCTGGCTTGCTTGACGGTATCCATCCCGAACAGGGCAAGCACGATCAGCACCAGCAGCAGGAAAATGACCGAGAAAAATGCGACGAATGTTTTCTGACGAATACTCATATCTTTATGCCAACTCCAATGCGTCTAATCTTACAGATGACTCCTCATAAACAGGTAGAAAAAACGAAGACCATCCAGCGGAATGGCCTTCGCAAACGGGTTGCTGTATGGATACTAGCAACCGCCAACTTTTTATTCAAACACAGCAACCAAGCGGCCTTTGACTTCGTGTCTCTTCAGTTTCTCGAGACCTTCCGGAATTTCATCGAACGAGATGGTGGTAAGTTGCGGTTTCAGCTTGCCTGTGGCGAAGCAGTCGTATACCCCCTTCAGATCTTCGTTCGTTCCGCCGTTGCTGCCGAGCAGCTTGAGTTCTTTGGTAATGAGCAGATATGTGTTTACTTCAGTTTGCAGTTTGCCCATGCCTACGACGACCACCGTGCCTTTCGCCTTAACAGCTTCCAGCGCATCGGATGTGGTTTGGCCGAAGCCAGCGAAGTCGATGATGACGTCGCACTCTGCTTCTTTCATATCAAGCACGTTGTTGTATACTTTCTTACAGCCCAGTTCTTCAGCCAGCTTGATCGCCGCCTCGGATACGTCAGCCGCATAGACTTCACAGCCCTTGATCATCGCCATCTGGACAGCGAATTGACCAAGTCCGCCAACGCCGATGATGCCGACCTTCATGCCCGGTTTGGCTTGTCCGATGGAGAAGAGTGCATGGTACGAAGTCAGGCCGGCATCCGTTGCGGCAGCGCCTTCGATGAACGATACATTGTCAGGGAGTTTGACGCAATTCTTGGCAGGTACGCGAGCGATATTCGCATAGCCGCCGTCATAGTTGTAGCCTGCTGCTTCACGCGTCTCCTGATCGAGCGGATTAACACCTACGCGGTCGCCAACCTTCAGCTCCGTCACACCCTCACCAACTTCGATCACGACGCCGGCAAATTCATGTCCCATGATGACAGGACCGTTCGGGAACAACGGCATCCAGCCCGGATCTTGCAACGCTGCAACGTCGGAGTGGCACAGTCCTGCTGCCTTGACTTCGATGACAACATGGTTCGGGGTAGCTTTCGGGTCTTCTTTCTCGACCAGCTTCAGTGGAATATTCGTTCCTGTAAATAACCAACCCTTCATGCGATTACCTCCCTGGATCTTGTGGTGGAACTATATGACCAGTGTATACGGCAGGCGGGAGAGGTTCAATCCAGTTGCCAGAATCATGTCCAAACTTTCAAATGATTGTGTCGAATCACGGAAATTTACACCCATAAACCGGTTGGAAGAGACGTTTTTCTGTAACGCGACTATTAAATGGATGATCTGGTATCGTCATGTCAGGTGATCACGGGGAATACAGTCAGAAAATGAGAGTGGATTAGCATACTTGCAGGAAGGTTGCAGTGATATATGTCACGGCTTAGGCATAAGTGCTTGATGTGATCGTGTTGGCAATGGTCAAACGGGATATGGAGAGCCCTCTTCTATGCCAAGCCGGATAATGGTTTGCTGTCCATCGGGCCAGAAGCGCATGATCAAAAATCAAAAAATGGATAAAAAGGAATTGACAAGGGGAAAATGCCATAGTATATTAAACACATCGATAAACTTGGATATAGATAAAGCCGACTGGATCACTAGAGGCTCTCGATTGCATCACCGTATGCGATTGGGAGCCTCTTGTGTTAGGTCGGGAGAATGGAGGGTGAGAAACGGGTGGCGGAGAAGATTCGCATCGAACGTCTGACGAAGCAATTCGAAGTGCGGGATAAGAACAACAAACAAGGGCTCAGCACCTTTACCGCAATCGAGGCGATTGATCTGGTAATCCACGAAGGCGAGTTTCTGACGATCGTCGGGCCGAGCGGCTGCGGCAAGTCGACCCTGTTGGATCTGCTCGCCGGATTGTCAACGCCAACGAGAGGCCGCATCCTCATCGACGGTCGGGAAGTGACCGGACCAGGACTGGACCGCGGCATCGTGTTTCAGCAATATGCGTTGTTCCCATGGAAAACCGCGCGCGGGAATATCGAGTTCGGACTCGAGGCCAAGGGTGTGCCGCGGTCGGAGTGGAAGGCGTTGACGGACCATTACCTGGAGCTGGTTGGCTTGCAGAACTTCGGAGATCGGTATCCGCACGAGCTCTCAGGCGGGATGAAGCAGCGGGTGGCGATTGCACGCAGCCTGGCCTTTAATCCGGATGTGCTCCTAATGGATGAGCCGTTTGCGGCCCTTGATGCCCAGACGAGGGAGATGTTGCAAACGGAACTGCTGCGTATCTGGGAGAAGACGAAGAAGACGATCATCTTCATCACCCACGGAATCGATGAAGCGGTTTATCTGGGGCAGCGGGTCGTTGTGCTTACGCCGAATCCGGGGCGGGTGAAGCAGATCGTTGAAGTTCCGCTGAGCAGTCGGCTGGCGGATGTTGATCTGAAGTCAAGCCACGACTTTGTAAGGATCCGGCGGGAAGTGTGGAATCTGCTGCACGAGCAGGAGTACCAGGGAGCTTACATATGAAAGGAGGGTTGGCCATGACCGTCGTTCAAGAAGTCGACAGGAAGCTGGGGCAAGCACAGGTTCCAGCGGTGAAGAAGCAACATACCGGCGTAGGAGGATGGTTGAAAAAGTCGATCATCATCATCGTGTTTGTGCTTGTATGGGAAGCATTGCCGCTACTTGGATGGGTGGACCAAGCGTTCTTCCCGCGGTTTACCGAAGTGGCGGCAACATGGTGGGAACTGCTTCTGAATGGTGAACTATGGCGGCACTTCAGCGCAAGCATCATTCGCTCGGCAGCAGGCTTCGGTTTGGCTCTGGGAACGGCGATACCGCTGGGGCTCTTGATCGGCTGGTATCCGCTCGCGCGGGATCTGTTCACGCCGATCCTTGAGCTGTTTCGCAATACGGCGGCACTTGCACTGTTGCCCGTGTTCATCCTGTTCCTCGGGATCGGAGAATTGTCGAAGGTGGCGATCATCCTGTTCGCCTGCACGTGGCCGGTCCTGCTCAACACGATCTCTGCGGTCAAAAATGTCGATCCGCTGCTGATCAAGTCGGCGCGTTCGATGAACATACCTTCGATCAAGCTGTTCTATAAGGTTATCGTTCCGGCTTCGGTACCCACGATCTTCACCGGTATCCGAATGGCGGGAACTGGGGCGATCCTGGTGTTGATTGCGGCGGAGATGGTGGGAGCGAAGGAGGGTCTGGGGTACTTCATCACCTATACCCAGTACAACTTCCTGATCCCGGAGATGTATGCGGGCATCTTGACCATATCGGTGCTCGGGCTGATCATCAATCAATTGCTCGTCAGCCTGGAGCGGCATTTCTCAAGATGGAAGCAATAACCGAAGATGCACACATAACAGGAGATCGGATGAGGAGTGAGGGAGGAGACGGCATGAGGAAAGGACCCATCGTCGCGGCTTTGGCGCTCATGATGATCTTGCTTACGGCTTGCAACAGCGGCAAGGCAGCAATCGAGGAAGAGAATGATGGCAACGTCATCCGGTATCAGACAAGCCGGTCGAATATGAATTTGATCGAACTGGCTAAAGATCTCGGATATCTGGAAGGCATCCGGTTGGTGGAACTCGGCGACAGCAAGGGAGGCACGGAGAGCATCCACCTGGTCGGGATCGGGGAAGTGGATGTTGGATCATCCTTTAACGGCGCGATCATCAAGGCATATGCCAAAGGCGTGGAACTCGTATCCGTCGTCAGCAACTACGGCAGTGATGATGTGACCAATCTCTCGGCTTTCGTGCTGGAGGATAGCCCGATCCGGGAACCGAGAGACCTGATCGGCAAGAAAGTCGGCGTCAATGTTCTGGGGGCGCATCTCGAGTTTGTGACGGTTGAATATCTGAGGCAGGCAGGCTTGTCCAAAGAAGAGATCAGCCAGGTGATGTTTGTGACGATACCGTCAACCAGCGCTGAACAGGCCTTAAAGGCCGGACAACTGGATGTGGTTCTGTTGAATGGAGTGGCCAAGGATGGGCTGCTGGAGCGAGGCGGGGCGAGGGAGTTATTCTCGGATGTTGATGTCATGGGACGTCACTTCAACGCAGGTACTTATTTCTTCACGCGCAAGTTTATCGAGCAGAAGCCGGAGTTGGCCCGGCAATTTGCAGAGGCGATCGCAAAGACGATCGAATGGTCCCGGGAAACGCCGCGTGAAGAGGTGATCGCCCGCATGGAGAGGATCATCCGGGATCGTGATCCCAATGAATCTGTAGATAACCTGAAGTATTGGAAGAGCTTCGGCATCGTTACACCGGGAGGCGTGATCCAGGATGAAGATTTTCAAGTCTGGATCGACTGGCTCGTGGAACATGGAGAATTGGAAACCGGCTCAGTCACGCCCGAGGATCTGTATACGAACGAATTCAACCCCTATGCCAAAAATTTTTTCAAATAAATATAAGTAAACAGAGATGAAAAGGAGGAAACCAATCATGTCAAAAAGACAAATGAAACTGGGAGCATTCTTCATGTTGCCTGGCCAGCATGTGGCTAGCTGGCGGGCGCCGCAGACCGAAAGCCATCGAGCCTGGACGCTGCCTTATCTGGCGGAACTGGCGCAGATAGCGGAACGTGGCAAATTCGATACGATCTTCTTCGCAGACGCATACGGCGAAGATGTGCAAGAGCATTCTCCTTCGAGCTGGAAGCTGGACCCGCTCATCGTCATCACCGCACTGGCTGCCGTAACCAAACATATCGGCCTGACGGCGACCGTATCCACTACATACAACGAGCCGTACCAGGTGGCGAGACAGTTCGCAGCGGTCGATTATCTGTCAGGCGGAAGGGCGGCGTGGAATGTCGTCACAACGAGCAATGCCGATGCAGCCGCATTGTTCGGCAAAGACCAGCACCTGCAACATGCGATCCGCTACAAACGGGCGGAAGAGTTCGTGGACGTGGTGAAGAAGCTGTGGCATTCCCGTGAGTTGGAATCGCTGGTCATCAACAAGGAGACCGGGCAGTTTTATAACTTGGATCATGTTCATCGCGTTGAACATGACGGCGAATTCTTCAAGGTGCATGGCTATCTGGACGCGACAGCGACGCCGCAGGGGCATCCGGTCATCGTGCAGGCTGGGTCTTCCGAACCGGGCAAGGAACTGGCGGCCAGGACGGCGGAGGTCATCTTCACGGCATGGCAGACGCTGGAGGATGCACAGAAGTTCTATCGCGACGTGAAAGGCCGTCTGGCCAAGTACGGACGCCGCAAGGATGAACTTCTGATCATGCCGGGCGTGTTTATCACGGTAGCGAAGACCGAGGAGGAAGCGCGAGCCAAACAGAAGCAATTGAACAGCTATATCCTGCCGGAGGTGGGATTGCAATATCTGTCACGCTTCCTGGGCGTGGATGTCTCCAAACTGGACCCGGACGGCCCGATACCGGAGCTCGCCGAGTATACCCTGGACCGTACGGACCCGAGGATTCGGGCGAATATTATCAAGGGCATCGCGGAGAGACACGGTTACACGAAAGTTCGTGAACTGTATGAACATATCGCGGGAGCCCGCGGACATCGTGAGATCGTCGGCACGCCTCAACAGATCGCTGACTACCTGCAGGAATGGTTCGAGAATGAAGCGGCGGACGGTTTCAACATCATGCCTCCTACCTTCCCGCAAGGACTCCAGGACATCGTTGACCTGGTCATACCGGAGCTGCAGCGGCGCGGTCTGTTCCGCACGGAGTACGAGGGCAAGACGTTGCGCGAGAACCTTGGGCTGCCGAAGGGTACGTATCCTCATCAAGCGACAAATATTCCATATCAGCAACGCGAGATCGGTTAAACCATCTTCGATGATTCGAGGCTGTCCAGCAAGGGTTGATGGATACGGGCCTGCTGGTAGCCTCCTTGGCCAAGTAGGCTGTGTTCATGCTGCTTGTTGCTTGGGGGCTGTCATATGTCGGACAGCGTGTAACGGACGTGGAGCCATTGATTGAACCAGGCCTGATAACGGAACGAGGTTCCGTTATCAGGCCAAATTTTCGTATATTCAGATTCTAACGGAACGTACAGCCGTTATCTGTCCTTCTTCAGTGATAGGACCTTCTTATTTCAATGAATAGTGGCTCTACGTTCCGTTAGCCTGGCCAAATAGCTCATGTTGCCGCCAAAAAAGGATTTATGTTCCGATACGTGTTCACGTCATTTGGCGATCCTATCATAGATCGTTTCATGAAGGTAATCGGTAGAGCTTGCCAAGCCCTGCCGTAATTCATTCTCTCCCGTCCATTCCCCTCTGTACGCGATCCCGTATTTGCCTGCAATCACAGCGCTGGGATAACTGTACTTGGCAGAAAGTCTCGGCCGCGTGCGAATTTTCCCCTCAACACAACGGTTTCCTTATCCTATAGCCTATTCTTATTATGTATATGCTTACATAGGAATTTATATACATAATGAGACACAATGTTATATATTTTTACATAAAAGATCGATAAAAAATCTTTGCACCTACAATAAAAACAATCGAATGTAAGATATATTGACGTAACATGTCGAAGGAGGGTATATTATTAACATCACTGGAGCAAAAAATAGCAAATCAGCAATGATATGATCGTCGACAACCCGAATTTCCCGGAAAATAGAGGCGATTTTTCCCGTAATTAATCCAGTGGCGAAAATAATTAGGTGAGAAGACGATGAAAAAACATGATCAAGATTATCTGAAGAAGCAGAACAGAAAGCTGGTCTTCGATATTCTCAAGGAACATCATCGAATCTCTCGTGTCGCCATCGCCAAACGAACAGGAATGAGTCCGACGACGGTCGGAAGGATCGTGGCGGAATTGATCGAGGAAGGTTACCTGGTCGAATCCGAACAGGTATCGGAAGGACCAGGGCGGAAATCCACGCTGCTCGATGTCGTCAATACCTCCGTCCTGTCGATCGGAATCGAGCTGGACCGCGATCATATGAAGCTCGGAGTAATCGATATGAATGGACATGTTCTCGGTGAGGGCCAATTCGAAAGGGCCCCGGACGATAGTCCAACGAAGACGCTCATGACGATCTCGGAAGTGATGGAAGACCTGATCGAACGATCGGGCATCGATCGTTCGCGCATCGTCGGCATCGGGGTCGGATTACCGGGGATTATCGATTACAAGCAGGGTGTTGTTGGCTACTCGGTGCAGCTCGGCTGGAAGAACGTCCGATTGGCAGAACAGCTCAAGCAGCTCACGGGCTTCAACGTTGCCGTGGACAATGAGCTTAAGGTCAGAGCGCTGGGCGAACATCTGAAAGGCGCGGCCATCGGCTCGAAGCGAACCGCGCTTCTGGGTTTCGGCCACGGAGTCGGTTCCGCGCTGATCCTCGAAGGCGAGATCTACAGAGGGGAATGGAACAGTGCCGGTGAGATCGGTCATACGACGGTTGATCCAGACGGCATCCTGTGCGAATGCGGCAAATTCGGCTGCCTGCAGACCTACATCAACATCGGCTCGCTGCTGACCGAAGCCAATCGCATCCGCCCTGTTGCGAGCGTGGAGGAGTTGTTCGCTGCGAGGGAGGCGAATGAGCAATGGGCCGTTGGGTTGTTTGAACGGGCGCTCACCTATATCGCCGTTACGGTTAACAACATCGTGTGCATGTACAATCCTGACAGTGTCATCCTGAGCGGTGAACTGATGGACAAGCTGCCGGGGTTGTATGACGAGATTGTGGAGCTCTGCCAATCCCGATTTATCTGGGAACCGTTAAGGGGATCATTCACATTCAGCAGATCAGGACTCGAAGGACGAGGCGTTATGATCGGTTCCGGGCTCCTGGCACAGGACCGTTTCTTCAGTTTGGATTAACTACGGATGAACGCTCGCGCATCGCGGCGAAGATCAGAGACAGATGGGGGCATACACCATGAAATTCACACCATTAGTTGAGGAATATCGAGGCAACACGCTGGAGAATGTGCACTATGGAGCGATCGCGGTGGTGGATGAGCGCGGGAAGGTGCTGTATCAGGCAGGTGATCCGACGCACGTCACGTTCTTGCGTTCAGCGGCCAAGCCTTTCCAAGCGGTACCTGCCATGAAACGCAATATCCCGGACGTATATGCTCTGTCGGGAGAAGAAGCGGCCATGTTCTGCGCATCGCATCGCGGTGAGTCCTACCACATCGAGGCGCTGCAGTCGATGCTTGGCAAGATCGGCGTCGACGAAGATATCCTGCATTGCTGCGCCACCTATCCGCTCAACGAGGATGCCAAGGCGGAGCGGCACCGGGCGCATGAGGCGAAGCGCAAATTGTTTCATAATTGCTCCGGCAAGCATCTGGGACTCATCGCCCTGAGCAAGCATATGGGCTGGGATGCGAGTTCCTACTATGCCCCGGATCATCCGGTGCAGCAAGAGATTCTGGACACGATGGCCGAATTCGCGGAGATCCCGAAGGAGAGCATCCAGATGGGAACGGATGGTTGCGGGCTGCCGATCTTCGCCCTGCCGCTTGACCGCATCGCGCTGTCGTACGTCAAGCTCGCCTGCCCGGATCTGATCGCAGACAGCGCGACGAGGGAGGCGGCGGTCCGCATCGGCCGGGTGATGAACGAGTATCCCGATTACATCGCCGATCGCAAGTTTGTCTGTTCGGCTCTCCTGAGAGACTCCAATCTCGCAGCTAAGGGTGGCGCCAAAGGCGTTTACGGCATCGGGCTGCGCAAGGAGAGACTCGGCATCGCGCTGAAGGTATCGGATGGCGCAGAGCATGTGTGGCCGTGCATCATCGCTTCGATCCTGGAAAGAA
>Ga0207866_1000139_pt1 | contig 119980 bp, 108 predicted proteins | sample HigsolmetaAR203D_FD_184835 | JGI IMG/M metagenome (GOLD analysis project Ga0207866, IMG submission 184835) | Ionic liquid and high solid enriched microbial communities from the Joint BioEnergy Institute, USA - AR20-3-D (SPAdes) (version 2) ...
CAGGCCGAGGATGACCTCGTCGCTGCCGACCTGCTCGCGCACGCGCGCGATCTGGTCCTCGATGATGTTGGCCGCGGTCCACAGCGTGCGGCAGCCGCAGATGTCCACCACGAAGCGGCGCAGCAGCGCGGTGCCCTGCTTGGTGTGGGTCACTTCCGGGTGGAACTGCACGCCGTACCAGCGGCGGTTGTCGTCGGCGAAGGCGGCGATCGGGATGCGGTCGGTCTTCGCGGTGACGGTGAAGCCCGGCGGGCACACGGAGACGTGGTCGCCGTGGCTCATCCACACGTCCAGGCGCGGCGGCGAGCCCGGATGGTCCTTCAGCCCCTCGAACAGGCGGTCGGCCGCCACCAGCTGCACCTCGGCGTGGCCGAACTCGCGCTGGTCCGCGGCCTCGGTGGCGCCGCCCAGCTGCACGGCCATGGTCTGCATGCCGTAGCAGATGCCCAGGATCGGCACGCCGGCGTCGAACACCTCCTGCGGCGCGCGCGGCGAGCCGGGCCGGGTGGTGGATTCCGGGCCGCCGGAGAGGATGATGCCCCGGGCGCCGAAGGCCGCGATCTCGGCCGGGTCGTGGTCCCAGGCCCAGATCTCGCAGTACACGCCGATCTCTCGGATGCGCCGGGCGATCAGCTGGGTGTACTGCGCGCCGAAGTCGAGGATGAGGATCTTGTCGCTGTGGATGTCGGTCATCGGCGGCCGGCGCTCGGCGGTGTTGGATCGGGTTGTGTGGCGGGTGTGTGGGAGCCTGCGGGTGCCCTGCCCGGCCGCTGCCGTGGCCGGGCGCTGGCGGCGCGCGCGGGGCCTTGCCCCCGCGAGGGGTGGCCGCTCAGCCCATGCGGTAGTTGGGCGGTTCCTTGGTGATCTGCACGTCGTGCACGTGGCTCTCGCGCTGGCCGGCGCCGGTGATCACCACGAAGCGCGGCTTCTTGCGCATCTCCTCGATGGTGGCGCAGCCCACGTAGCCCATGGTGGCGCGCAGGCCGCCGACCAGCTGGTGGACGACGTTGGCCAGCGGGCCGCGCAGCGGCACCCGGCCCTCGATGCCTTCCGGCACCAGCTTGTCGGCGTCGGAGGCGTCCTGGAAGTAGCGGTCCTTGGAGCCCTTCTCCATCGCGCCCAGCGAGCCCATGCCGCGGTAGCTCTTGTAGCTGCGGCCCTGGAACAGCTCGATCTCGCCCGGGGACTCGTCGGTGCCGGCGAACAGGCCGCCGATCATCACGCTGGAGGCGCCGGCGGCGATGGCCTTGCCGATGTCGCCGGAGTAGCGGATGCCGCCGTCGGCGATCAGCGGGATGCGGTCCTGCAGGGCCTCGGCCACCATGTCGATGGCGGTGATCTGCGGCACGCCCACGCCGGCGACCACGCGCGTGGTGCAGATCGAGCCGGGGCCCACGCCCACCTTCACCGCGTCGGCGCCGGCGTCCATCAGGGCCAGCGCGGCATCCCCGGTGACGATGTTGCCGCCGACCACCTGCACCTGCGGGAAGTTCTTCTTCACCCAGGCCACGCGGTCGATCACGCCCTGGGAATGGCCGTGGGCGGTGTCCACCACGATCACGTCCACGCCGGCGGCCACCAGGGCCTCGACGCGCTGCTCGGTGTCGCCGCCCACGCCCACCGCCGCGCCGACCAGCAGGCGCGAGGCGGCGTCCTTGGAGGCGTTGGGGTTGTCGGTCTTCTTCTGGATGTCCTTGACGGTGATCAGGCCGCGCAGCTCGTTGTCGCCGTTGACCACCAGCACCTTCTCGATGCGGTGCTTGTGCAGCAGGCGCAGCACTTCCTCGTCGCTGGCGCCCTCCTGCACCGTGACCAGGCGGTCACGCTTGGTCATGATGTTGCGGACCGGGTCGTCCAGCTCGGTCTCGAAGCGCATGTCGCGGCGGGTGACGATGCCCACCAGCTGGCCGGACTCGTCCACCACCGGCACGCCGGAGATGTTCTGGGCGTGGGTCAGCGCCAGCACCTCCCGGATGGTGGTGTCGGGGCGGACCGTGATCGGGTCGCGGATGACGCCGGACTCGAACTTCTTGACCTTGGCCACCTCCGCCGCCTGCTGCTCGACGGTCATGTTCTTGTGCAGGATGCCGATGCCGCCGAGCTGGGCCATGGCCACGGCCAGGCGGGCCTCGGTCACCGTGTCCATCGCCGCCGAGACGATCGGCAGGTTGATGTACAGCTCGCGCGTCAGGCGGGTCCGCAGGGACACGTCCTTCGGCAGCACGGTGGAGTGGGCGGGAACGAGCGAGACGTCGTCGTAGGTGAGTGCTTCGGCCTGGATGCGCAGCATCGGCATACCCGGAAGTGGGGAAGCGCGTCATTATAAACCCGATCCGGCACCGCCGCCGGCCCCGCCGGGCACGCTGCATCCCATCCCTGGCCCGGCCGGGCGCCCTGCCCGGCCGGGACGCCGGCTCAGTCGGCCGCCTCGGCCGCCTCGATGGTGTTCTGCATCAGGGTGGCCACGGTCATCGGGCCCACCCCGCCCGGGACCGGGGTGATCCAGCTGGCGCGCCCGGCCGCGGCCTCGTAGCCCACGTCGCCGACCAGACGGCCGTCGTCCAGGCGGTTGATGCCCACGTCGATCACCACCGCCCCGGGCTTGACCCACTCGCCCGGGACGATGCCCGGCCGGCCCACCGCCACCACCAGGATGTCGGCGCTGCGCACCGACTGCTCCAGCACCTCGCGCGGGGTGAACTTGTGGCAGGCGGTCACGGTGCAGCCGGCGATCAGCAGCTCCAGCACCATCGGCCGGCCGACGTGGTTGCTCACCCCCACCACGGTGGCGTTGCGGCCGCGCACCGGGCGGTCGGTGTGGGCCAGCAGGGTCATGATGCCGCGCGGGGTGCACGGGCGCAGGCCGAACTGGCGCAGGGCCAGGTGGCCGACGTTGGAGGGGTGGAAGCCGTCGACGTCCTTGCGCGGGTCGATCCGCTCGATCAGGCGGCTGGCGTCGGGGATGCCCGGCAGTGGCAGCTGCACCAGGATGCCGTGCACCTTCGGGTCGGCGTTGAGCCTGTCCACCAGGGCCAGCAGCTCCTCCTCGCGGGTGCCGGCCGGCAGGTCGTAGTCGAAGGCCTCGATGCCCACCTTCTCCGCGGCGCGGCGCTTGTTGCGCACGTACACGGCCGAGGCCGGGTCGTTGCCCACCAGCACCACGGCCAGGCCGGGCCGGGAGCGGCCGGCGGCGACGCGGGCTTCGACACGGGTCCGGAGTTCGTCCAGCAGCGCGTCGGCGACGCGGCGGCCATCGAGGATGCGGGCGGTCATCGGGCGGGAGTCCGGCGTGGCGGAGGGAAGGCGGTATTGTCGTCCATCCGCCGCCCTTCCCGGTAGGGCGCGGCGCGCTCAGGCCGCGGGCGGCCCCGCCCCGTCCGCCTCCGCCGCGCCGTCCAGGCGCTGGCCCCGGCGCTGCGGCGGCCGCAGCGGCGTGGGCTGGGGCACGTTGGTGCGCAGCATCCGCTTGCCGCCCTCCAGGCTGCCGGAGGCCAGTTCCAGGGCGAAGCGCTCGGCGTCCAGCCGGCGCACCTCCTCGGCGATGGCGGCGGCCTCGTTCTCCGGTACGCCCACCGCGCGCAGCGCGGCCTCGCCGAACTCCACCGCCGCGGCGAAGGTCTCGCGCACCTGGAAGTCCACGCCCGCCTCCACCAGCTGGCGGGCGTGCTCGCGGTCGTAGGCGCGCACCAGCACCCTGGCCTGCGGGAAGGACTCGCGCACCAGGGTAGCGATGCGGGTGGCCGCATCGCGGTCGTCCACGCACACCGCCACCGCCCGCGCCCGCCCGGCACCGGAGGCGTGCAGCACGTCCAGGCGGGTACCGTCGCCGTAGTAGACCTTGAAGCCGAACTCGGCGGCGCTGCGGATCATGTCCACGTCGGTGTCGATGATGGTCACGTCCACGTCGCGGGCCAGCAGCGCCTGGCTCATCACCTGGCCGAAGCGGCCGAAGCCGATGATCAGCACGCTGCCGTCCAGCCCCCTGGGCACGTCGATGCCGTCCATGGACGGCCGCGCGCGCGCCGGGAGGAACCGGCCCACCGCCACCTGCACCAGCGGCGTGAGCACCATGGACAGCACCACCACCGCGGTCAGCGTGGCCGAGGTGCGCGCGTCCACCAGCCCGGTGCCGGCCGCGGCGGCGAACAGCACGAAGGCGAACTCGCCGCCCTGCGCCATCAGCACGGCCCGGTCCAGGGCCTCGGCGTGCGGGCTGCGCAGCAGCCGGGCCACCGCGTAGATGCACAGGCCCTTGGCCAGCATCATCGCCGGCACCAGCAGCAGCACCAGGCGCGCCTCGGCCGCCACCACGCGCAGGTCCAGGGCCATGCCCACGCCCAGGAAGAACAGGCCCAGCAGCAGGCCGCGGAACGGCTCGATGTCCGCCTCCAGCTGGTGGCGGAAGCTGGAGCCGGACAGCAGCACGCCGGCCAGGAACGCGCCCATGGCCATGGACAGGCCGCCCACCTCCATCAGCAGCGCCGCGCCCAGCACCACCAGCAGCGCGGCGGCGGTCATCAGCTCGCGCGCGCGGGCGCCGGCCAGCAGGCGGAACATCGGGTTGAGCAGCCACACCCCGGCCACCACCAGCCCGGCCAGCGCCGCCACGCCGGTGGCCACGTCGCGCCAGCGCACCCCGCCCTCCCCGGCCGGCAGCGGCGCCATGAACGCCACCAGCGCCAGCAGCGGCACGATCAGCAGGTCCTCGAACAGGAGGATGGAGACGATGCGCTGGCCGTGCGGCAGGGCGATGTCGCCGCGCTCGCCCAGCAGCTGCATGACGATGGCCGTGGAGGTGAGCACGAAGCCGGCCGCACCGATGAAGGCCGCCGCCGGCGGCAGGCCGGCCAGCAGCCCCACCCCGGTCAGGGCCGCGGTGCAGGCGCCGATCTGCAGGGCGCCCAGGCCGAAGATCTGCCCGCGCAGGTTCCACAGGTGCGCCGGACGCATCTCCAGCCCCACCAGGAACAGGAACATGACCACGCCCAGTTCGGCCACGTGCAGGATGGCCTGCGGATCGGAGAACCAGCCCAGCCCGAACGGCCCGACCAGCAGGCCGGCGGCCAGGTAGCCGAGCACCGGGCCCAGGCCCAGGCGCCGGAACAACGGCACCGTCACCACCGCCGCGCCCAGCAGCGCGACCACCTTGACCAGGACCAGCTCGCTGCCGGGAGCGGCTTCGACCGCCATCGGGGACCTCCTGGGTGTGCGTGCCGGGCGTGCGCCGGCGTGGGAAGCTCAGCCGCCGGCGCTGCAGAACCGGGCGTAGTCGATGTAGCCGGGGAACGGCCGCCCGGCCGCGCACACCGGGCAGTCCGGGTCGGCGGCCAGGCGGGTCTCGCGGAAGCGCATGCCCAGCGCGTCGAACTGCAGCAGGCGCCCCGTCAACGGCGTGCCGATGCCCAGCAGCAGCTTGACCGCCTCGGTGGCCTGGAGCAGGCCGATGATCCCCGGCAGCACGCCCAGCACGCCGGCCTCGGCGCAGTTGGGCGCGAACTCCGGCGGCGGCGGTTCCGGGAACAGGCAGCGGTAGCACGGCGCCTGGCCGCGCCGGCGGCCGGCGTCGAACACGCTCACCTGGCCCTCGAAGCGCTGCACCGCGCCGTACACCAGCGGCTTGCCCAGCTTCACGCAGGCGTCGTTGAGCAGGTAGCGCAGCGGGAAGTTGTCCGAGCCGTCCACCACCACGTCCATGCCCTCGAGCAGGGCCTCGACGTTGTCCGAAACCACCCGCGCGGCCACCGGCTCGATCCGCACCCGCGGGTTGAGCGCGCGCAGGCGCGCGGCGGCCGATTCGACCTTGGGCGTGCCCACGGCGTCCTCGGTGTGCAGGATCTGCCGCTGCAGGTTGGAGCGGTCCACGTGGTCGTCGTCCACGATGCGCAGGTGACCCACGCCGGCCGCGGCCAGGTAATAGGCCGCCGGCGAGCCCAGCCCCCCGGCGCCGACCAGCAGCACGCGTGCCTGCTGCAGGCGCCGCTGCCCGGCCACGCCCACCTCGGGCAGGCGCAGGTGGCGCGAGTAGCGCTCGAGGAAGTCGGCCTCGTCCGGGTCCAGCCGCGGGCGCACCACCGGCAGCCCGGCCTCGATCCAGCGCGTGGTGCCGCCGGCCACCGAGTGCACGTTGCGGTAGCCGGCCGCGCGCAGCGCCGCGCCGGCCTCGCGCGAGCGCTTGCCGGCCTGGCAGATCAGCAGCACCTCGGCGTCCGGCGACGGCAGGTGCCGCTCCGGCGCCGCCTCCAGCTCGGCGCGGGCGATGCCCAGCGCACCCTCCGCCTGGCCGGAGACGCGCTCGTGCGCCTCGCGGATGTCGATCAGCAGCGCGCCGTGGCGCTGGCGCTCGCGTGCCTGTTCCGGTGTCAGTTCGGTGATGCCCATGCGGGCATTATGCGGATGCGCGCCGCGCACGCACGGCCCACTGGCGGGACAGTGTGGCCAGGGATGCCGCCTTCACAGCGGCAGGACGTCCACCAGCTCGCCGGCGGCGTACTCGCGGGCGCCCTCCTCCAGAGCGATGAGCGCGTCGGCGGTGGCCGCGGCGCGCAGGCGGTGCGAGCCCTCGGCCGGGTCCGGGTGCACGCGCAGCGTGGCCCCGTCGTCCACCTCCAGACGCCCGCGCAGGAACTCGGCGCGGTCGTGGCGCTTGCGCCAGGGCGCGGCCAGGCGCGCGCGCCAGCGCGGCCGCGGCTCGGTCCGCCCCTGCAGGGCATCCAGCAGCGGCCGGCCGAGCACGGTGAAGGCGGCCAGCACCGAGACCGGATTGCCGGGCAGGCCCAGCACCAGCGCCCGGCCGGCCTGGCCGAACAGCACCGGCATGCCCGGGCGCATGCGCACCCGCCAGAAGTGCACCCGGCCATGCGCGGCCAGCCAGCCGGGCAGGAAGTCGCGGTCACCGGCGGAGACGCCGCCGCAGGCCAGCACCACGTCGAAGCTGGCGGTAGCGTCGCGCAGCAGGGAATCCAGCAGAGCCGGATCGTCGGGCATGGCCGGCCAGGCCACCGGCTCCAGGCCCAGCGCCCGCAGCTGCGCCATCAGCAGGCCGCGGTTGCTGTCGTAGACCTGGCCCGGCGCCAGCGGCAGGCCCGGCTCGACCAGCTCGTCGCCGCCGGTCAGCACCGCCACGGTCGGGCGCGGGAACACCGGCAGGCGGTCCAGGCCCAGCGCCATGCACAGGCCGATCCGCGCCGGGGTCAGCACCTGTCCGGCATGCAGCACCACCTCGCCGGCCCGCACGTCCTCGCCGGCGTGGCGGACGAAGGCGCCGGGCGCCGCGTCGGCGGGGAGGCGGACGCGGCCGGCGCGCTCCTGCGCGTGCTCGCGCGGCACCACGGTGTCGGCGCCGGCCGGCAGCGGCGCGCCGGTGGCGACGCGCGCGCACTGCCCCGGCCGCAGGTGCAGGCCCAGGTCCCGGCCGGCGTACTGGGCGCCGGCCAGTTCCAGCCCCGCCTCCCCGGCCCGGGCCAGGTCGGCGTGGCGGAAGGCGAAGCCGTCCATCGCGCTGTTGGCAAACGGCGGCAGCGGGATCGGCGCGGCGATGTCGGCGGCCAGCACGCGGCCGTCGGCCTGGCGGGTCGGCACCTGCCCGGCCTCGCCGCGCCGCGCCGCGGCGGCCTGGCGCACCAGTTCCAGCGCCTGCCGGACGGGGATGTGGCCGGGGAAGGATTCGGTCATCGCGGGCCCTCGGCGGAACGGGCTCAGCGCGGCGGCACCAGCGGCGGCAGGCCCGTCGCCGGCGGCAGACGGCCGAAGCGTACGCCGGCGAAGGGCACCGCGGCCAGGCGCAGCCGCGCCTGCAGCGCCTCCACGCCCTCGCCCGCGGCCAGCGCCGCCGGCAGCGCCCCGCGCAGCGCCTCCACCCGGTACAGGGCCACGCGCGGCTGCACACCGTCGGCGTCCACCGCCACCGCGCCGTCCTCGCCGCGACAGGCGGCCAGGGTGCGCACCAGGCAGTCGTTGGTGTCGAACAGGTCCACCGGCAGGGTCAGGAGCCAGGGCGTGGCGCAGGCGGCCACCAGCGCGGCCAGGGTGGCGGCGGCATCCGGCCCGGCCGGCACCGCCCACAGGCCCGCCGCGGCATAGCGGTCGAAGTCGGCATCGGCCGCGACCCGGACCGCCGCCACCTCGCCCGGGAAGCGCCGGGCCAGGCGCAGCACCTGCGGCCGGCCGTCGCGCTTGCGCCAGGCTGCGCCGGCCGCACCGCCGGCGGCCAGCAGGCCCAGGGTGATGCCCGCGGCGTCGGGGGCGGCGCTCACTTGCCGCGCTTGACGTGGCGCAGCAGCCGGCGGCGGCGCTTGATCTGCCGCTCGGTCAGCTCGTTCCTGCGGCCCTCGAACGGGTTGCTGCCCTCGCGGAACTCCAGCCGCACCGGCGTGCCGACCAGCTTGAAGCGCTTGCGGAAGAAGTTCTCGAGGTAGCGCTTGTACGAGTCCGGCAGCTCCTTGAGTCGGGTGCCGTGGATGACGAAGGTCGGCGGGTTCTCGCCGCCCGGGTGGGCGTAGCGCAGCTTGGAGACGTGGCCGCGGATGCTCGGCGGCGGGTTGGCCTGGTAGGCCGCCTCCAGCGCCCGGTTGACCTCACTGGTGCTGAAGGTGCGGGTGGCCGAGGCATGGGCGCGGTGGATGGCGCGGAACAGCTCGCGCAGGCCCGAGCCGTGCAGGGCCGAGATGCGCACCGGCTCCGCCCACGGCACGAAGGCCAGCTTGCGCTGCAGGGCCACCTCGGCCTGCTCGCGCTGGTAGGGCGTCAGGCCGTCCCACTTGTTGACCGCCACCACCAGGGCGCGGCCGGCGTCCAGCACCGCGCCCAGCACGGTGGCATCCTGGTCGGTCACGCCCTCGGAGGCGTCCAGCATCACCACCGCCACCTGGCACTGCTCGATGGCCTGCAGCGTCTTGACCACGCTGAACTTCTCCACCGCCTCCTCGACGCGCGAACGGCGGCGGATGCCGGCGGTGTCCACCAGGCGGTAGCGGCGGCCGTCGCGCTCCAGGTCCACGGCGATGGCGTCGCGGGTGGTGCCCGGCACCTCCGAGGCGATCACCCGCTCCTCGCCCAGCAGGCGGTTGACCAGGGTGGACTTGCCCACGTTCGGGCGGCCGACGAAGGCGATGCGCAGGCGCTCCGGGTCCTCGTCCAGCGCCTCGCCGCTGCCCTGCTCCGGCAGCCGCGCCTGCACCTCCTCGTGCAGGTCGTCCAGGCCCTGGCGGTGCGCGGCCGAGACCGCCAGCATCTCCGGGAAGCCGTAGTGCGCGAACTCGGCGCGCACGGCCTCCTCGAAGGTGCCGTCGATCTTGTTGACGACCAGCAGCGTGGGCCGGTCCAGCTTGCGCAGCCAGGCCAGGATCTCGTCGTCCAGGGCCGAGGGGCCGTCGCGGCCGTCCACCACGAACAGGATCAGGTCGGCCTCGGCGGCGGCGGCGCGCGCCTGGCGCGCGGTGGCGCCGGCCAGGCCCTCCTCCTCGCCGGCGATGCCGCCGGTGTCCACCAGCAGGAACGGGCGCTCCGGGTCGAGCCGGCACACCCCGTAGTGGCGGTCACGGGTCACGCCCGGCTGGTCGTGGACCAGCGCGTCCCGGCTGCGGGTAAGCGCATTGAACAACGTGGACTTGCCGACGTTCGGCCGTCCGACCAGCGCAACCAGCGGCAGCATGTGGGATTCCCGTGTCGGTCAGTCGAGGCGGAACGCGGCCAGGTCGCCCCGGATGTTCTGCACCACCAGGATGCCGTCGGCCACCTGCGGCTGGCCCTTGATGGCCTTGCGGCCCACGCGCGCACGCGCGGCCAGGGCACCGTCCTCCAGGCGCAGCCAGTGCAGGTAGCCCTCGAAGTCGCCCACCACGGCGTAGTCGCCGTGCACCGCCGGGCCGGTCAGCGAACGGCGCGCCAGCGCGTCCTGCGACCACATCGCCGCGCCGCTGTTCTTGTCCAGGGCGTAAACGGTGCCGGAGGCGTTGGCCACCACCAGGTAGGAGGCGGACACACCGATGCCGCCGGCGCCGCCGTGCTCGCTCTGCCACATCGGCCGGCCGCTGGGACCGTCGATGGCCAGGGTGCGGTTCTTGTAGCTGGAGGCGTACAGCGTGGTGTCCTCCAGGACCGGGGCGCCGTCCACGTCGGCCATGCGCTCCAGCTCGCTGCGGCCCTCGGGCAGGCCGACCGGCAGCTCCCACAGCACGCGGCCGTCGTTCATGGCCATCGCGGTCACGGTGCCGTCGTCGTTGCCGGAGAACAGCACGCCCGGGCCGATGGTCAGCGGCGCGTTGCCGCGCACGGTCAGGCTCGGCAGCTCGTGGTCGCGGAACCAGCGGCGCTCGCCGGTGGCCGCGTCGAAGGCGCTGATGCGGCCGTCGTTGCTGCGCACGAACACCAGGCCCATGGCGATGGCCGGCGGCGCGATCACCTCGGAACTGACGCGGGCGCGCCAGCGCTCGGCGCCGGTGGCCGCGTCCAGCACCAGCACGTCGCCACCCAGGCTGCCGACGGCCACCAGGCCCTCGCCCACGCCGGGGCTGCCGGCCAGGCGCATCGGGCCGCCCTTGTCGGTCTTCTTGTCGTACTCGACGCGGTGGCGCCACACCTGCTTGCCGGTGTGCAGGTCCAGGGCGAACAGCTCGTTCTCGCCGGCCGCGGCGTACACGCGGCCGTCGGCGATGGCCGGCACCTGGCGGGTGCCGACGCGGCGCTCGCCGTCGCCCAGGTCCACCGACCACAGCCGCGACGGCCGCACGGTGGGTTCGAAGTCCACCAGCTCGGCCGGCTCGGTGGCCTTCTTGGCCTCCGCGTTCTTGCCGGCGAACCAGCCCTTGACGGTCGAACAGCCGGCCAGCGCCGACACCAGCGCGGCCATGGCCGCCATCCGCTTCCACATGTCCAGGCGCCTCATGTCAGATCGCTTCCGCCGGGTCGGGCACGCGGCCGCCGGCTTCCTGCAGCTTCAGTTCCAGGCGGCGGCGGGCCGGCGAGGCGACGTCCAGCGCGGTCAGCGCCCGCTCGTATTCCCCGCGCGCCTGCTCGCGCTGGCCGGCGGCCAGCAGCGCGTCGCCGCGCAGCTCCATCGCCGCCGGCTCGCCCGCACCCTCCAGCGCCTTCAGCGCCTCCTCGTGCCTGCCCGAGGCGAGCAGCAGTTGGGCCAGGCGCTGCTGCACCACCGGCGCCAGCTCCGGGTCGGCCTCGATGCCGCGCAGGGTGGCGATGGCATCGTCGAGCTTGCCGGCCTCGACCTGGGCCTTGGCCACGCGCAGCGCGGCCAGCTGGGCGTACACGCCCTTCTGCCCGGCCAGCGCGGCGCCGGCGTTGTCGGTGCCGGCCTCGATGTCGCGCATCGCCTGTTCGTAGGCCGCGTGTGCCTGCTGCGCCTGGCGCAGCTGGTGGCCCTGCCACCACTGCCAGCCGTAGATCGCGGCGATGCCGAGGGCGACGCCGCCCACCAGGCCCAGCGCGTTCCTGCGCAGCCAGTTGCGGACGCGTTCGCCCTGTTCGTGCTCGTCCAGAAGGTCGTCGATTGCCATGCGTGATCCTGCCCCGCGCCGGAGCGGCGCCGGGGTCGTGGTGAACCGGGAAGTGGCGGACCGCGCGCGGCCTTACTCGGCCGCGGTCACGGAACCGTCAGAGGATACCGCAAAGCGGGCGACGTTCGCCCGCCGGAACGGCGTCAGGTCAACGATGCTGTCGCCCTGCTGAACGCGCACGGCGGCGGCGTTGCCCAGCACCACCCGCGCCACCTCCGCCAGCGGGAAGCTGCGCGCCTCGCCGGCGCGCATCAGGCCCTGCTCCAGCACCTGGCCATCGCGGCCCACGACCTGCAGCCAGCTCTCGCCTTCGAAATCGAACTGCAGCGCCGCAGCCCGCGGCGCCTCGGCCTGCGGCTTGACCCGCGGCGCCAGCGAGGCCACGTACGGGGCGTTGGCGTGCGCCGGCGCGCGGGTTTCGCCCGCCGGCGGGACCACGGCGTCGGTGGCGGCCGGCGGCACCACGTCCAGCGAGGCGGCCACCGGCGGCACCTGGGAAAAATGCGAACGGGTGGCCAGCCAGGCCGGCACGGCGATCGCGGCGGTGATCACCACGTACACCACGCGCCGGCCCATGCCCTCCATCACCCGCTGCAGGCGCGGGGTGTGGGCGTGGCTGACCAGCTCCACCGGCGCGGAGGGCGGCAGCAGCTCCTCCTTCAGCAGCTCGCCCGGATCCAGCCCGACCAGCCTGGCGTAGCTGCGGATCTGGCCGCGCACGAACACCTGGGCGCCGACCACTTCCCAGCGCCCCTCCTCCAGGGCCCGCACCACGTGCACCGGCATGTGCAGGCGCCGGGCCGCTTCCTCCAGAGAGAAACCTGCCGACGTGCGGGCCTCCTGCAGACGCCGCCCGCACTCCTGCGCATCGCTGAGGATGTTCGCCTTGGAATCCTGCATCACTGTTGGTTGCCCCCGGAATTGGCACTGGCGGCCTGCGGAAACTCCGTCCTCAGCCGCTGTAGGTACCGGCTTGCGGCTACCCCATCGCCGAGCCGTTGCTCTATGTCGGCAGCGAGTTGTAGCACGGAAGCGTCGGCCGGCGCAGCGGCCAGCCGGCGCTCCACGAACGCCCTCGCCTGCAGGTACCGTCCCTGGCGGAATTCGTATTCGGCCAGGCTGGCCAGCGCGTAGGCGTTGACCGGATCCAGCTCGATCGCCGCACGCAGGTCGTGCACCGCGCGCTCCAGCTGCCCGCTGCGCAGGGCGCAGCCGCCGGCGTTGGCCAGCGCCGCGGCCGGCGAGGCGTAGCCCGGCGTGACCAGGGCCCGGTCGAACCAGACCAGGGACTCGGCCGGGTAGCCGTTGGCGCACAGCCAGGCGCCGTAATTGTTGAGCATCTCGCCGCGGTCGGGGGCCAGCTCGGCCGCCCGCCGGTAGTGCTCGCCGGCCGCCTGGTCGCGGCCCTGGGCGGTGGCCACCGCCGCCAGCAGGGTGTGGGCCTCGGCCGAGGCCGGATCCAGCTTCAGCGCCCTGGCCGCCTCGCGGCCGGCCGCCTCCACGTCGCCGGCCGCCAGCCGCTGCGCGGCCAGGCTCAGCATGTCGCGCACGCGCACCCGGCGCTTGGTCTCCGGGCCGTCCTGGACGCGGTACACGGGCGCCACCTGCTCGGTGCCGCGGATCTTCACGGGTTTTACCGTCGGCGACTTCGAGCACGCTGCCAGCAGCAGCGCGCAGCAGGCCAGGATCAGCGGCAACTCAGGCCGCCGCATGCCCCTCGGCCCTGGCGGGGGCCTGCTGCCCCCCCTGCAGACTGCGCCGGAACTCCGCCTGCCGCCGGGTCCGGTCCATGACCTGCCCCTTGAGCTGCCCGCAGGCGGCGTCGATGTCGTCGCCGCGGGTCCGCCGTACCATGGTCAGCACCTGGGCGTCGAGCAGGATCTTCTGGAAGGCGCGGATGGCCGCCTCGTCCGGGCGTTCGTAGCGGGTGCCCGGGAAGGGATTGAACGGGATCAGGTTGACCTTGCCCGAATCGCGCGCCTGCACCGCGTTGTCGAACTGGCGCATCAGCCTGGCCAGCTGGCGGGCATGCTCGGGCTGGTCGTTGACCCCCTTGATCAGGGTGTACTCGAAGGTGACCGACTCGCGGCGGCGGTTGGCGCGCAGGTAGCGCACGCAGGCGGCCATCAGCTCGGCGATCGGGTACTTCCTGTTCAGCGGGACCAGCTGCTCGCGCAGCTCGTCGTTGGGCGCATGCAGCGACACGGCCAGGGACACGTCGCTCTCGGCCGAGAGCCGGTCGATCATCGGCACCAGGCCGGAGGTGGACAGGGTCACCCGCTTGTTCGCCAGGCCGTAACCCAGGTCGTCGCGCATCACGCTCATCGCGCGCACGACGTTGTCGAAGTTCATCAGCGGCTCGCCCATGCCCATCATCACCACGTTGGTGAGCTTGCGCTGCTGGTGCGGCACGTTGCCCAGGTGGCGGGCGGCGGTCCAGACCTGGCCGATGATCTCGGCGGTGGTCAGGTTGCGGTTGAAGCCCTGGGTGGCGGTCGAACAGAAGGTGCAGTTCAGGCCACAACCGACCTGCGAGGACACGCACAGGGTGCCGCGCCCCTTGTCCGGGATGAACACCGTCTCCACGGCGTTGCGGCCGTCGGCGTCCATCGCCAGCAGCCACTTGTGGGTACCGTCGGCGGAGGGCTTGTCGAACACCACGTTGGGGACGACGACCTCGGCGTGCTCCCTGAGCTTGGCGCGCAGCGCCTTGCCGAGGTCGGTCATCTGGTCGAAGTCGGTGACGTAGCGGTGGTGGATCCACTTCATCACCTGGTGGGCGCGGTAGCGCTTCTCGCCGAGGACCTCCTCGAAGAAACGCTCCAGGCCCGCGCGGTCGAGCTCCAGCAGGTTCTGGCGCGCGGCACCGCCGGCGGCGCTGCCGCCGCCGGTGATGGTCACGCTGGGAATCGGCTGGAGCCCGGCCACGTCGCTGCGTCCTCAGCGCGAGACCACTTCGGTCGCCGCGAAGAAGTAGGCGATCTCGATGTTGGCGTTCTCGACCGAGTCAGAGCCGTGCGCGGCGTTGGCGTCGATCGACTCGGCGAAGTCGGCACGGATGGTGCCCGGCGCGGCCTCCTTCGGGTTGGTGGCGCCCAGGATCTCGCGGTGCTTGGCCACCGCGTTCTCGCCCTCCAGCACCTGGATCATCACCGGGCCGGAGGTCATGAACTCGACCAGGGCGTTGAAGAACGGGCGCTCGCGGTGCACCGCATAGAAGCCCTCGGCCTCGCGGCGGGTCAGCAGCTTGTACTTGGCGGCCACGATCTTCAGGCCTGCCTTCTCGAAACGGGTGTAGATCTCGCCGATGACGTTCTTGGCGACGGCATCGGGCTTGATGATGGACAGGGTGCGCTCCAGCGCCATGTGCGTTCTTCTTTTCTCGGATGGATGGGACGGTATCCCGGGCCAACCGGCCCGAGGTTAACAGAAAAACCCGCGGCGGGGCGCGGGCTTAGCTGGGAATCGTGACGCGATTCTAGCATGCCCGCCGGCCCGGCGGGGCCGCCATGCTGCAACGCAAAATGACCGGGCCGCCGGGCCGGGCCTAGGATAAAACAATCGTTTGATTGAAGGGCCCGACCATGGGCAGGCCGGCACACTTCTCCACCAAGGACCGGATCCTCAGCGCCGCCGAGGAGCTGTTCGCCCAGCACGGCTTCGCCGGCACTTCGCTGCGCCAGGTCACCAGCCTGGCCGCGGTCAACATCGCCGCGGTCAACTACCACTTCGGCTCCAAGGAGAACCTGATCAACGAGGTCTTCCGCCGGCGCATGGACGTGATGAGCGCCCAGCGCCTGCAGCAGCTGGAGGCGGCCGTGCGCGACCACCCCGGCCAGCTGGAGCCGATCCTGGCCGCCTTCATCGAACCGGCACTGGCCCTGGCGCAGGATCGCAACGGAGGCGCCGCCTTCGTCCGGGTCATCGCCCGGGCCTACGCCGAGCACAACGAGAGCCTGCGCAGGTTCCTGTCCGACCACTACGGCCACGTCCTGCGCGAGTTCGGCAAGGCCATCGCCGGGTGCCTACCCGGCCTGGACAAGGAAACGCTGTACTGGCGCCTGGACTTCCTTGCCGGTGCCCTGACCTACGCCATGTCCGACTTCGGTCTCATCAAGCGCCCGCCCGGCGCCAGCGAGGCCGCCCACCGCGCCCGCGCGGCGCGGGAACTGATCCGTTTCGCCGCCGCGGGCCTGCAGGCCCCGGCGCAGTGACACCCGCCACCTCGAGGTAACGACAATGTCCGAGAAACTGCTTGTGCGCCGCGCCGCCGTCCTGGGCGCCGGCGTGATGGGCGCCCAGATCGCCGCCCACCTGACCAATGCGGGCGTGGATACCGTGCTGTTCGACCTGCCCGCCAGGGAGGGCGATCCCAACGGGGTGGTCCTGAAGGCCATCGCCAACCTGGGCAAGCTCAGCCCGGCCCCGCTGGCCAGCAGGTCGCTGGCCGGCGCCATCACCCCGGCCAACTACGAGACCGGCCTGGAGCTGCTGCGCGGCTGCGACCTGGTGATCGAGGCCATCGCCGAGCGGATGGACTGGAAGCAGGACCTGTACCGCAAGATCGCCCCGTACGTGGCCGACCACGCGGTGCTGGCCTCCAACACCTCCGGCCTGGGCATCAACAAGCTTGCCCAGGCGCTGCCGGAACAGCTGCGCCACCGCTTCTGCGGCGTGCACTTCTTCAACCCGCCGCGCTACATGCACCTGGCCGAGCTGATCCCGGCCGACACCACCGACCGCAAGGTGCTCGAGGGCCTGGAAGGCTTCCTCACCACCCAGATCGGCAAGGGCGTGATCTACGCCAAGGACACGCCGAACTTCATCGGCAACCGCATCGGCGTGTTCTCGATCCTGTCCATCATCCACCACACCCGCCAGTTCGGCCTGGGCTTCGACGAGGTGGACGCGCTGACCGGCCCGCTGGTGGGCCGGCCGAAGTCGGCCACCTACCGCACCTCCGACGTCGTCGGCCTGGACACCATGGCCCACGTCATCAAGACCATGGCCGATACCCTGCCGCAGGATCCGTGGCACAGGTACTTCCAGTCGCCCGACTGGCTGGCCGCGCTGATCGCCAAGGGCGCGCTGGGCCAGAAGGCCGGCGCCGGCGTGTTCCGCAAGGTGGGCAAGGACATCCTGGTCCTGGACCTGGAGAAGCAGGACTACCGCCCGGCCGACCGCAAGGCCGCCGACGAGGTGGTCGAGATCCTCAAGACGAAGGACCCGGCCGAGAAGTTCCGCAGGCTGCGCGAGAGCAACCACCCGCAGGCGCAGTTCCTGTGGGCCGCGTTCCGCGACCTGTTCCACTACGCGGCCTACCACCTGGCCGACATCGCCGACACCGCCCGCGACGTGGACCTGGCCATCCGCTGGGGCTACGGCTGGAGCATGGGTCCGTTCGAGACCTGGCAGGCCGCCGGCTGGAAGCAGGTGGCGCAGTGGATCGCAGAGGACATCGCCGCCGGCAAGGCCATGAGCGACGCCCCGCTGCCGGCCTGGGTGCTGGACGGCCGTGACGGCGTGCACGCCGCCGAGGGCAGCTACAGCCCGGCGCGCAACGCCATGGTGCCGCGCTCCTCGCTGGCCGCGTACAAGCGCCAGCGCTTCCCCGACCCGCTGCTGGGCGAGAAGTTCGATGCGGGCACCACCGTGTTCGAGAACGACGGCGTGCGCATGTGGCACGACGGCGACGGCATCGCCGTGGTCTCGTTCAAGACCAAGATGAACACCGTCTCCGACCACGTGCTCAACGGCCTGCAGGAGGCGATCTCCATCGCCGAGCGGGACTTCCAGGGCCTGGTGATCTGGCAGCACAGGGAGCCCTTCTCCGCCGGCGCCGACCTGGCCGGCGCGCTGGGCCTGCTGCAGGCCGGCAAGGTGGAGGAGTTCGACGCCCTGGTCGCCAATTTCCAGCGCACCAGCCAGCGCATCAAGTACGCGCTGGTGCCGGTGGTGGCCGCCGTGCGCGGCATGGCCCTGGGCGGCGGCTGCGAGTTCCAGATGCACAGCGCCCGCACCGTGGCCCACCTGGAGAGCTACATCGGCCTGGTCGAGGCCGGCGTGGGCCTGCTGCCGGCCGGTGGCGGCCTGAAGGAGCTGGCGGTGCGCGCCGCGCGCGCGGCCGGCCCGGGCGGCGACGTGTTCGCCGAGCTGAAGAAGGTGTTCGAGACCGTGGCCATGGCCAAGGTGTCCACCTCGGCCATCGAGGCCAAGGAGCTGGGCCTGCTGCGCCCGGACGACAAGGTCGTGTTCAACGCCTTCGAGCTGCTGCACGTGGCCAAGGCCGAGGCGCGCGCCCTGGCCGAGGCCGGCTACCGCCCGCCGCTGCCGGCGCGCAGCATCACCGTGGCCGGCGACGTCGGCATCGCCACCTTCCGCATGCTGCTGGTCAACATGCTGGAGGGCCGCTTCATCAGCGAGCACGACGACCAGATCGCCACCCGCATCGCCACCGTGCTGTGCGGCGGCCAGGTCGACCGCGGCAGCCAGGTGGACGAGGAGTGGCTGCTGCGCCTGGAGCGCAAGCACTTCGTCGAGCTGGCGCAGCAGGAGAAGACCCAGGCGCGCATCGCGCACATGCTCAAGACGGGCAAGCCCCTGAGGAACTGAGCGGACGACCGCGCACCCCGCGCGTGGCGCCGGGCACGCCCCGGCGCCAGGCCCGCCGACTCATCCTCCCAACCGAGACAAAGAACATGAGCAAGCAGATCCAGGACGCCTACATCGTCGCCGCCACCCGCACCCCGGTGGGCAAGGCGCCCAAGGGCGTGTTCCGCAACACCCGGCCGGACGAGATGCTGGCCCACGTGCTGAAGGCCGTGGTCGCGCAGGCTCCGGGCATCGACGTCAACCGCATCGACGACGCCATCATCGGCTGCGCCATGCCCGAGGCCGAGCAGGGCATGAACGTGGCCCGCATCGGCCTGCTGCTGGCCGGCCTGCCCAACACCATCGCCGCGCAGACGATCAACCGCTTCTGCTCCTCCGGCCTGCAGGCCGTGGCCCTGGCCGCGGACCAGATCCGCCTGGGCAACGCCGACCTGATGCTGGCCGGCGGCACCGAGTCCATGTCCATGGTGCCGATGATGGGCAACAAGGTCGCGCTCAGCCCGCAGGTCTTCGCCCGCGACGAGAACGTGGCCATCGCCTACGGCATGGGCATCACCGCCGAGAAGGTGGCCGAGGAATGGAAGGTCAGCCGCGAGGACCAGGACGCCTTCGCCCTCGCCTCCCACCAGAAGGCGCTGGCTGCCATCGCCGCCGGCGAGTTCCGCGACGAGATTACCCCGTACGAGGTGGTCTCGCACGTGCCCGACCTGGCCGGCCACACCATCGTCGAGAAGCGCAGGCTGGTGGACACCGACGAAGGCCCGCGCCCGGACACCTCGCTGGAGGGCCTGGCCAGGCTGCGCCCGGTGTTCCGCAACGGCCAGTTCGGCGGCACCGTCACCGCCGGCAACGCCTCGCAGATGAGCGACGGCGCCGGCGCGGTGCTGCTGGCCTCGGAGAAGGCCATCAAGGAGTACGGCCTGACCCCGCTGGCCCGCTTCGTCGGCTTCTCGGTGGCCGGCGTGCGTCCGGAGGTCATGGGCATCGGCCCGATCGCCGCGATCCCGAAGGCGCTCAAGCAGGCCGGCATCAGCCAGGAGCAGCTGGACTGGATCGAGCTCAACGAGGCCTTCGCCGCGCAGGCCCTGGCGGTGATCCGCGACCTGGGCCTGGACCCGGCCAAGGTCAACCCGCTGGGCGGCGCCATCGCCCTGGGCCATCCGCTGGGCGCCACCGGCGCCATCCGTACCGCCACCCTGGTGCACGGCCTGCGCCGCCGCAGGCAGAAGTACGGCATGGTGACCATGTGCATCGGCACCGGCATGGGCGCGGCGGGCATCTTCGAGGCGGTCTGACCGCCCCATCCCGCCGGCCACGAAAACGAACGGCGCCCCGCGGGCGCCGTTCGTCTTTTCCTGGTCCGGGTGGCGGGCTCAGTCCAGCTCGCGCACGCCCAGCTCCCGCAGGGCGTCCTGCATCATCTGCCGGGCGGCGTCGCTGATCGTCTCCTTGTCGAGCGCGTAGCGGATGGTGGCCTCGACCAGGCCCAGGTGGGTGCCGCAGTCGAAGCGCGTGCCCTGGAAACGGTAGGCATGCACCGGCTCCTGCTCCAGCAGCGCGGCGATGGCGTCGGTCAGCTGGATCTCGCCGCCGGCCCCGGGCGTGGTCGCCTCCAGCAGCGGGAAGATGCGCGGGCTGAGCACGTAGCGCCCCACCACCGCCAGGGTGCTGGGCGCCTCCTCCGGCCTGGGCTTCTCGACGATCCGGCGGATCCGTCCCTGGCGGCCGTCGAAGGCGTCGGTGGCCACGATGCCGTAGCTGCCGGTGTTCTCGGCCGGCACGTCCTCCACCGCGATGACGCTGCCGCCGGTGGCCGCGGCCACGTCGGCCATCTGCCGCAGCGCGCCGGGGCCGCCGCGGTTCCAGATCAGGTCGTCGGGCAGCAGCACCGCGAACGGCTCGTCGCCGACGATCTCCCTGGCGCACAGCACCGCATGGCCCAGGCCGAGGGCCTCGGCCTGGGTGACGAACACCGCGCGCACGCCCTCCGGCAGAGGGTTGCGCACCAGCTCCAGCTGTTCGAGCTTGCCCGCGCGCTCGAGCTTCTGCTCCAGCTCGTAGGCCTTGTCGAAGTAGTCGGCCACCGCATGCTTGTACCGGTTGGTGATGAACACCAGGGTGTCGCACCCGGCCTCGATGGCCTCGTCGACGGCGTACTGGATCAGTGGCCGATCCACGATCGGCATCATCTCCTTGGGGACCGTCTTGGTTGCCGGCAGGAAACGGGTACCCAGGCCGGCCACGGGAAATACAGCTTTGCGTACTCTCTTGGTCATCGGATCGTCCTGGCCTCACGCGCCGGAAACGGCACCACGGTGGCGCCGCCATCGCGCTGGTCGGGAGCCGTCGCCGGCGTGAACTCGGGAACCACTTCCCTGAGGATCTGGCGCAGCGCGGCCTCGTCGTAGCGCAAGACCGCCTCGCGCATGCGCTCCACGCCGGTGCGGACCAGCTCCGGCGAATACTGCCGCACCCCTGCCTCCAGGATCTTGGAATGCGAGGTGGGCCGGTACTGCTCGTCGGCGTAGAACAGGGTCTCGTGCAGCTTCTCGCCCGGACGCAGGCCCGTGTAGACGATGGCGATGTCGCGGCCGGGCTGCTTGCCCGCCAGGCGGATCATCTGCTCGGCCAGCATGCGGATGGACACCGGCTCGCCCATGTCCAGGGTGTAGATGGCCGCGTGCGAGCCGGAGGCGGCCGCCTGCACGATCAGCTGGCAGGCCTCCGGGATGGTCATGAAGTAGCGGGTCACTTCCGGGTCGGTGACCGTCACCGGCCCGCCCTGGCGGATCTGCTCGCGGAACAGCGGCACCACGCTGCCGGCCGAGTCCAGCACGTTGCCGAAGCGCACGGTCACGTAGCGCGTGCCCTCGACGCGGGCATCCAGCGACTGGGCGATCATCTCGGCGAAGCGCTTGGTCGCGCCGAGCACGTTGGCCGGATTGACCGCCTTGTCGGTGGAGATCAGCACGAAGGTGCCCACCTGGTACTCGCGGCACAGGTCGGCGACGGTGTGCGTGGCCAGCACGTTGTTGCGCACCGCCTCGCGCAGCTGGCTCTCCAGCAGCGGCACCTGCTTGTACGCGGCGGCATGGAACACGGCGTCGGGCTGGGCCAGACGCAGCGCGTGCGCCGTCACCGCCGGATCGCCGCAGTCGCCGAGCACCGCCTGCACCTCCAGGTCCGGGAAGGCGCGGCGCAGCTCGGCGTCGATGGTGATCAGCGCCAGCTCGTCGATCTCCAGCAGCACGATCCTGCGCGCGCCGTGGCGGGCGCACTGGCGGCACAGCTCCGCGCCGATGGAACCGCCGGCACCGGTGACCAGCACCGTGCGCCCGCCAAGCCAGCCGCGGATCAGCTTCCAGTCCGGCGTCACCGGCTTGCGGCCCAGCAGGTCCTCGATGGCCACCTCCTTCAGCTCGCCCGGCAGCGCACGCCCCTCCAGCACGTCGGTCAGGCGCGGCACGGTGCGGAACGGCAGGCCGGTGCGCTCGCAGATGGACACCACCCGCTGCATGCCGGCCGCGTCCAGCGAGGGCATGGCGATGACCAGCATGCCGGCGGCCACCTCCTTGGCCACGGCCGGGGCGTCCTCAAGGCGGCCCAGCACGGGCAGGCCCTGCAGGAAGGAACCCTTGAGCTTGGGGGAATCGTCGAGGAAACCCACCGGCTGGTAGGCCCCGGACCGGCGCAGGTCGCGCACCAGCGCCTCGCCGGCGCGCCCGGCGCCCAGGATCAGCACGCGGCGCAGGACCATGTCGCCACTGCCGACGTGATAGTCCTTCCACATGCGGTAGAGCATGCGCGGCATGCCCAGCAGCACGGTCAGGGCGAACGGATACAGCACCAGCGCGCTGCGGGGCACCGACTCCAGGCGGTTGTAGATGGCCAGGCCCAGGACGATGGCCAGCAGGCCGAACAGGGAGGCCTTGAGGATGTTCCACAGGTCCGGGACGCTGGCGAAGCGCCACACCCCGCGGTACAGGCCCACCTTCCAGAACACCAGGCCCTGGGCGATCAGCACGATGAGCAGCGTCGCCGCGGGCGAGGTCCAGTCGTAGGCGCCCTGTTGTGACGCATAGCGCAGTACGTGGAGCGCCTGCCAGCAGAACGCGACCATGACCAGGTCGTGGACCACCACGGCGATGCGGGGCAGGACGGTTGGCAGGTTGCTCCTGAGGTTCATCCGTTACTCGATTACGGTGGTCGTTGTACGAGACGACGCAACACGAGCCATCCAAGGCCCGAAACAGCCAGCCAGCCGAGCGCGCCCCCTGCCGCCGGCCAAGGCTCGATGCCGTGCAACTGGAGCGACACAATTACAGCGGTGATGCTGAATGTTCCGTAGACGGATGTGACGAACGCGTGGGTGCGCCCTGCCCTCACCCAGACCTGGTAGAGGTGCGTCACATGCGGCAGCCACCAACGCTCGCCGGCCAGCATGCGCCGCACCAGCGTGAGCGAAGCATCCACGAGGAACGCCGACAACGGCAGCAGCACCAGCAGCGAATGGCCGACATCCCGCATCCCCATGGCCACGGGAACGGCCAGCGCCGCCAGCACGAAACCGAGCGCGCCGCTGCCGACGTCGCCGAGGAAGATGCGTGCACGAGGAAAGTTGAACGGAAGGAAACCGGTGCACGCAGCCGCCAATGCGAGGCAAGCCGGCGCCAGCGCCGGAGCGGCCAGCAACGCCAGCCCGGCCGCGGCGATGGCCGCCTGCGAGGCGGCCAGCCCGTTGATGCCGTCCATGAAGTTCCAGACGTTGACCAGCACCGGCACGGCCACCAGCGCCAGCAGCACCGCCGGCCACGGCAGGCCCGTGAAGTGGAAGCCGGCCGCCAGCACGATGCCGGCCAGGCCCTGCACGCCCAGGCGCAGCCACGGCGACAGGGGCCTGTGGTCGTCGATCCAGCCGATGCCGGCGACCAGCAGCAGACCGGCGGCGAATCCGGCCAGCATCGGCGCCGGGTACATGGACTGCCACGCGGCCACCGCCACGGCCGCCAGCAGGGCGACGACGATGCCCAGGCCGCCGCCACGCGGTGTGGGCACGGTGTGGCTGCGGCGCTCGCCCGGTTCGTCCACCAGGCGGTGCCCCGCGTAGCGCAGCGTCAGCCAGGTGGCCAGCCCCGCCAGGGCCGCCAGCGCCGCCAGCCCGACCACGCCGGGCATCACACCACCGCGTAGTTCAGCAGCGGCTTGACCGTGCCCCACTCCTTGCAGCTCGGGCACTGCCAGTGGTGGGTGCGCGCGCCGAAGCCGCAGCGGGTGCAGCGGTAGCTGGGGTTGCGCACCAGCAGCTGGTCGGTGATGTGCTTGAGGTCGTGCAATGTGGCCGTGGGATCGGCGCCGACGGCCAGGGTCAGGTCGATCAGCGCGGCCTCGCCGCGCACCGACGGGCGGTCCTTGAGCTGGCGGCCGAGGTAGTCGCGCGCCGCCTTCGGGCCTTCCTGCGTTTCGATCAGCCGGGTCAGCGCCAGCACCGGCGCGATGCCGCGGTAGTGCTCGGTCATCTCGGCCAGGAAGGCGCGTGCGCCGGCGCTGTCGCCGGCCTGCTGGTAGCAGGCCAGCAGGCCCGGCAGCAGCTCCGGCAGGTAATCCGGGTCGTGGCGGGCGGCGCGCTCGAAGGCGCGGATGGCGCCCTCCGGATGGCCGGCGTCGGCCTCGATGCGCCCTTCCAGGATGCCCGCGCGCACGCAGGTGGCGTCGGCCTGGTAGGCCCGCGCGATGGCCTGGCGGGCGGCTTCCAGGTCGCCGTTGGCGCGGTGGCGCTCGGCCAGCTCGCACTCGAACTGGGCGATCAGCTTGCCCATCGGCTCACCGGTCACCTCCTCGTAGCGGGTGGCATTGTCGATCGCCTTCTCCCAGTCGCGCTCGGCCTGGTAGATGCCGATCAGGTGGCGCAGCGCCTGCGGGGCGCGCTGGTCGATGCGGGCCAGATCGGTGAACACCGTCTCGGCGCGGTCCAGCAGGCCGGACTTCATGTAGTCCTCGCCCAGCGCCAGCAGCGCCTGCACGCGCTGCGCGTCGCTCAGGTCGGTGCGTTGCACCAGTCCCTGGTGCAGGCGGATGGCGCGGTCGACCTCGCCGCGACGCCGGAACAGGTGGCCCAGCGCCAGCTGGGTCTCGAAGGTCTCCTTGTCCAGTTCGGCGATGTGCAGGAACAGTTCGATGGCCTTGTCCGGCTGCTCGTTGAGCAGGTAGTTCAGGCCGCGGAAGTAGGTGCCGGACAGGCGGCTGACCTGGGTGTCGCCGTGGCGTTGCCCGCCACGGCGGCCCACCACCCAGCCGCTCACCGCGGCCAGGGGCAGGAACAGGAAGAACCAGAACCACTCGTTGAGGAATTCCATGTGTCAGGATCCTTGCCCGTAATCGGGGGGCGGCACCGGCGCGGACGCGGCGGACTGCGCGGCGGCGCGTTCGGCGCGGCGCAGGCGCGCCTGCAGGGGAATGACGGTCGTGGCCAGCACCAGGCCGCCGCCGAGCAACACGCCGGCCAGCAGTGCGACCACCACGGCGATGCCCGAGGTGGTCACCACCTCGGCCACGCCGAAATCGATCAGGATGCGCTGTGAATTGAGCGATCCGACCACCAGCCCCGCGACGAGGAACGCGAGCAGGGCCAGCAGGCGAAGGATGTTCATGGGCCCGGTCTCCGGCAACGGCCGCCGCCAAGCTTAGCCGAGGCCGCGCGGGAGGCGGGAGACGCCGGGCGGATCAGCCGGCGTCGGGGGTGCCGTTCGGGACCGGCAGCACGTTGCTCACGCGCTCGCGCAGTTCCTTGCCCGGCTTGAAGTGCGGGACGTACTTGCCCGGCAGCGCGACCGAATCCCCGGTCTTGGGATTGCGGCCCAGGCGCGGCGGGCGGTAATGGAGCGAGAAACTGCCGAAACCGCGGATCTCGATGCGGTCGCCCGAGGCCAGCGAGCCGGCCATCATCTCCAGCAACGCCTTGACGGCGAGGTCCACGTCCTCGGCCTTCAGGTGCGACTGGCGGCGGGCCAGTATCTCGATCAGTTCAGACTTGGTCATCGCGGACGGTATGGACGGGCCTCATACGCCGCGGCGGCCCGGAGGTCCGGGCCGCCGCGGTGCCAATCGCGGTTAAGGCTTACTCGGACTTGGCGCCGAGCTGCTCACGCAGCAGCGCGCCAAGCTTGGTGGTGCCACCGGCCGTCGACTGGTACTCCTCCAGCACCTCGCGCATCTCGGCCTCGTCCTTGGCCTTGATCGACAGCTGCAGGGTACGGCCCTTGCGGTCCATGCCCACGAACTTGGCCTCGATCCGGTCGCCGACCTTCAGGTACTGGGTGGCGTCGTCGACGCGCTCGTGGCTGATGTCGCGCGCGGCCACGTAGCCCTCGATGCCCTCGGCCAGCTCGACCACGGCACCCTTGGCGTCGACCTCCTTCACCACGCCCTCGACCTTGGAGCCCTTGGGGTGGGCGGCCATGAACTGGCCGAACGGATCCTGCTCCATCTGCTTCAGGCCCAGGCTGATGCGCTCGCGCTCCGGGTCCACGGCCAGGACCACGGCCTCAAGGGTGTCACCCTTCTTGAAGTTGCGCAGCACGTCCTCGCCGGAGGTGTTCCAGCTGATGTCGGACAGGTGCACCAGGCCGTCGATGCCGCCTTCCAGGCCGATGAAGATGCCGAAGTCGGTGATGGACTTGATCTGGCCGGTGACCTTGTCGCCCTTCTTGTGGGTGGCCGCGAAGGTCTCCCACGGGTTGGCGGCGACCTGCTTCATGCCCAGCGAGATGCGGCGGCGCTCCTCGTCCACGTCCAGGACCATGACCTCGACCTCGTCGCCAACCTGCACGACCTTCGACGGGTTGACGTTCTTGTTGGTCCAGTCCATCTCGGACACGTGCACCAGGCCCTCGACGCCCGGCTCGATCTCGACGAACGCGCCGTAGTCGGTGACGTTGGAGACGCGGCCGAACACGCGGCTGTTGGCCGGGTAGCGGCGGGAGATGTTCTCCCACGGATCCTCGCCCAGCTGCTTCAGGCCCAGCGAGACGCGGTTGCGCTCGCGGTCGAACTTCAGCACGCGCACGTCCAGCTCGTCGCCGACGTTGACCACCTCGGACGGATGGCGCACGCGCTTCCAGGCCATGTCGGTGATGTGCAGCAGGCCGTCGATGCCGCCCAGGTCGACGAAGGCGCCGTAGTCGGTGAGGTTCTTGACCACGCCGCGCAGCACCGCGCCTTCCTGCAGCTTCTCCAGCAGCTGCTCGCGCTCCTCGCTGTGCTCGCTCTCGACCACCGCACGGCGGGAGACGACCACGTTGTTGCGCTTGCGGTCCAGCTTGATGAGCTTGAACTCCAGCTCCTTGCCTTCCAGGTAGGCCGGGTCGCGCACCGGGCGCACGTCGACCAGCGAGCCCGGCAGGAACGCGCGGACGTCCTTGATGTCGACGGTGAAGCCGCCCTTGACCTTGCCGCTGATCTTGCCGGTGACGGTCTCGTTGTTCTCGAGCGCCTTCTCCAGCTCGTCCCACACCATCGCGCGCTTGGCCTTCTCGCGCGACAGCACGGTCTCGCCGAAGCCGTTTTCGATGGCGTCCAGGGCGACCTTGACCTCGTCGCCCACCTTCACCTCGATCTCACCGGCGTCGTTCCGGAACTGCTCGATCGGCACGATGCCTTCGGACTTCAGGCCGGCGTTGATCACCACCACGTCGCCGCGGATGTCCACGACGGTACCGGTGACGATGGCGCCCGGCTTCAGCTTGGCCAGGTTGCTCTGGCTCTGTTCGAACAGCTCGGCAAAAGATTCGGTCATTAGTTGGTTACTCGGTTGAACACACGGACGAAGCCGGCCGCGCCGTGCCCCGCCCCCCTGTCGGATCCCGCAGGATCCTGTGTGATGATGGTTGTGGATGGGACCGCCGCGATGGACTGCGGCGGGGCTCGCCTGCTGCGGCAGAAAATCAACCGGCGCGTGCCGGCACCAGGGCCAGCACGCGCTCGACGACTTCCTCGATGGTCAGGCCGGTGGTGTCGATCGACACGGCGTCTTCGGCCGGCTTCAGCGGCGCCACCGCGCGCTGCGCATCGCGGGCATCGCGGGCAAGGATCTCCCGCAGCAGGTCGTCAAATGTAACCGAAACCCCTTTTTCCTTCAACTGGTTATGCCGCCGCCGGGCGCGCTCCTCGGCGCTGGCGGTCAGGAACACCTTCACGGTGGCGTCGGGGAAGATCACCGTGCCCATGTCGCGGCCGTCCGCGACCAGCCCCGGCGGCCGGCGGAAGGCCCGCTGGCGCTCGCGCAGGGCCGCCCGCACCTCCGGGATGGCGGCGATGGCCGAGGCCAGGGCCCCGGTGGTCTCCAGGCGCAGCTCGTCGGTGGCGTCGGTGCCGTTGACCAGCACCCGCAGGCCGCCCGGGCCGTCCCTGAATTCGATCCGGGTGTCGAAGGCGCAGCGGACCAGGGCGCCCTGGTCGGACGGATCCAGGCCGGCCCAGCTGGCGGCCACCCCGACCGCCCGGTACAGTGCGCCCGAATCCAGGTAGTGCCAGCCCAGGCGCGAGGCCACCAGCCGGCTGACCGTACCCTTCCCGGCCCCGGAGGGACCGTCGATGGTAAGGACCGGGGCGGATTCGGACATGGGCGCATTCCTGTACACGTGGGGACGGAAATTGTAGCCCCCGCCCCGCCGCCGCCGGGACAGCCGGCGCAACCGCTTGAAACAGCGAAGGAAACGCCGCTAGAATAGCGGGCTTGTTTGCACGCCCGGGCCACCGGCCCTGGCTTCCCTTTACCGTCGTCCTTCGAGGTCTGTCATGAAAGTCCTGTCCTCCCTGAAGTCGGCGAAGGCCCGTCACCGCGACTGCAAGGTGGTCCGCCGCCGCGGCAAGGTCTTCGTGATCTGCAAGTCCAACCCGCGCTTCAAGGCCCGCCAGCGCTGAGCCGGCGCCGCCCCGCAGGGGGGCCGGACTTGACGACGTGAAGGCCGCAGCGATGCGGCCTTCCGCGTTTCCGGCCGCCCGCCGGCAGGCCGGCGCCCTGCCCCGGCCGCCACGGTTCTGCTTACAATCGGCGGCGACACCGCCGCCGGCGGCCGCCAAACGGGGAGAGCATCGCGATGAAGCACCGTCTGTACACCCTGTCCCTGCTGCTGCTGTCGCTCCCGTGGCTTACCGCCCGGGCCGACACCCTGCTGATCGAACGGGTGCAGAAGCCGGACACCGCCCAGCCCGCGCGCGGCCAGACCATGGCCCAGGTCGAGGCCCGCTTCGGACCGCCGCAGGAGAAGCTGGAGCCGCGCGGCGGGCAGAAGAAGCAGTGGCCGGTGATCCACCGCTGGGTGTACCCCGACTACGTGGTCTACTTCGAGAAGGACCGCGTGATCGACGTGGTCGCCCGCCAGGCCAGCCCGAACGAGGTCGGCCCCAAGCCGCCGGTCCGCTGACCGGCCGCCCCGCACCCGCGGGGCGCACCGCATCCATGCCCGTGGCGCGCCGCCGGCCGGCGCGCCCTCTTTTTCCCGCGCCGGCCACCGGCGCCCGACGCCTTCCCCCGCACATGACCGACAAGCTGCGCTTCCCCGCGGAGTGGGAACCCCAGTCCGCGATCCTCATCGCCTGGCCCCACGCCGGCACCGACTGGGCCGAACGCCTGGGCGAGGTCGAGGAGACCTACATCGCCCTGGTCGCCGCCGTCACCCGCTTCCAGGACTGCTGGATCTGCGTGGCCGACGACGACGTGGAGACCTACGCCGAGGCGCGCCTGCGCTCGGCGCGGGTGGACATGCGCCGGGTGCGCTTCATCCCGTTCGACTACGACGACACCTGGCTGCGCGACTCCGGCCCGATCACCCTGCGCGAGGGCGGAGGCTTCCGCATCCTGGACTTCCGCTTCACCGCCTGGGGCGGCAAGTTCGAGGCCGGCCGCGACGACCGCCTGGTCGAGGCACTGTGCGCCCAGGGCCTGTTCGGCGCCACCCCGCGCCAGCGCATCGACTTCGCCCTGGAGGGCGGCGCCATCGAGACCGACGGCGCCGGCACCCTGCTGACCACCTGGCGCTGCCTGCACGAGCGCCACCCGCAGGCCAGCCGCGAGGAGCTGACCGCGAAGCTGTCCGGCTGGCTGGCCCAGGACCGCGTGCTGTGGCTGGACCACGGCGGCCTGGAGGGCGACGACACCGACGCCCACATCGACACCCTGGCCCGCTTCGCCCCGGACGATGCCATCGTGTTCCAGGCCTGCGACGACCCGGCCGACACGCACTACGCCGAACTGCAGGCGATGGCCGGCGAGATCGCCGCGCTGCGCACGCGCGACGGCCGCCCCTACCGCCTGTTCCCGCTGCCGTGGGCGCGCCCGATCCTCGACGGTGGCCGGCGCCTGGCCGCCTCCTACGCCAACTTCCTGGTGCTCAACGGTGCGGTGCTGATGCCGGCCTACGGCGACCCGGCCGACGCCCTGGCCGCGGACGTGCTGGCCCGCGCCTACCCCGGCCGCGAGGTCGTGCAGGTGCCCTGCCGCCCGCTGATCTGGCAGAACGGCAGCCTGCACTGCATCACCATGCAGCTGCCCGCCGGCCTGCCGGCCTGAACCCGGTCCCGTCCGCATCCGCCGCCGCCCGCGCCACCGCGCGGGTTGGCCTGCGTGCAGCCCCCTGACCCTACAATTGCCCCGATGAAGACCAACCCCCTTCCCGTCGCGCTCGTCCAGGAGCGCAACCACGGCGACGCCGAGGCCAACCTGGCCGTGATCGAGCAGCGCGTGGCCGAGGCCGCCGCCCAGGGCGCGCGCCTGGTGCTGCTGCAGGAACTGCACAACGGCGCCTACTTCTGCCAGCACGAGTCGGTGGCCGAGTTCGAGCGCGCCGAGCCGATCCCCGGCCCCAGCACCGAGCGCCTGGGCGCGCTGGCCCGGAAACACGGCGTGGTGCTGGTCGGCTCGCTGTTCGAGCGCCGCGCGGCCGGCCTGTACCACAACACCGCCGTGGTGTTCGAGAAGGACGGCAGCATCGCCGGCAAGTACCGCAAGATGCACATCCCCGACGATCCGGGCTTCTACGAGAAGTTCTACTTCACCCCGGGCGACCTGGGCTTCCGCCCGGTGGACACCTCGGTCGGCCGCCTGGGCGTGCTGGTGTGCTGGGACCAGTGGTATCCGGAGGCCGCGCGCCTGATGGCCCTGGCCGGCGCCGAGCTGCTGCTGTACCCGACCGCCATCGGCTGGGACCCGGACGACGCCCAGGACGAGAAGGTCCGCCAGCGCGACGCCTGGGTGCTGAGCCACCGCGGCCATGCCGTGGCCAACGGCCTGCCGGTGCTCTCGTGCAACCGTGTCGGCCACGAGCCCTCGCCGCTGGGTGCCTCGGGCATCGACTTCTGGGGCAACAGCCACGTGCTCGGCCCGCAGGGCGAGTTCATCGCCGAGGCTGGCACCGAGCCGACCCTGCTGCTGTGCGAGGTGGACCTGCAGCGCAGCGAGCACGTGCGCCGGATCTGGCCGTTCCTGCGCGACCGCCGTATCGACGCCTACGACGGCCTGCTGAAGCGCTACCTCGACTGACGGCGGCAGCCACACCTCCCGGAGCCCGCCCGATGAACGACACCTCCCTGCCCGCCCGCGCCGAGCCGCCGCAGGACCAGCCCGTGCGCGTGGTCGAGCGGGACGGCGTGCGCTACACGCTGCTGGGCACCGCCCATGTCTCCCGCGCCTCGGTCGAGGCGGTGCGCGCGGCGGTGGCCAGTGGCGCCTACGACGCGGTCGCGGTGGAGCTGGACCCGGGCCGGCTGCAGTCGCTGTCCGACCCGGACACGCTGGCACAGCTGGACATCGTGCGCGTTTTGCGCGAGGGCAAGACCCACCTGTTCGCCGCCAACCTGGCCCTGTCGGCGTACCAGCGCCGCCTGGCCGAGCAGCTGGACGTGGAGCCGGGCGCCGAGCTGAAGGCGGCGGTGGAGGGTGCCCGCGCCCGCGGCCTGCCGGTGCACCTGGTGGATCGCGAGGTCGGCCTGACCTTCCGCCGCGCCATGCAGAAGCTGGGCTGGTGGGGCCGGGCCAGGACCGGCGCCGGCATCCTGCTGGCGATGTTTGCCGACGAGCAGGTCGGCGACGAGGAGATCGAAAAGCTCAAGCAGGGCGACATGCTGGAGGCCAGCTTCGGCGAGTTCGCCAGCCACAGCCCGGCCCTGTACGAGGCGGTGATCGCCGAACGCGACCGCTACATGGCCGCGCGCCTGCGCCAGTGCGCGGGCGATGCGCGCAACGTCCTGGCCGTGGTCGGCGCGGGCCACCTGCCCGGCCTGGCCCGGCACCTGGCCGAGGACCGGGACGACCCGGCACAGGTCCAGCGCGAACTGGAGACGGTGCGCGAGAAGTCGCGCTTCCCGTGGATGGAGGTCGTGATCGGCGCCTTCCTGCTGGGCGGCTTCGCCTGGGGCTTCTGGCAGGGCGGCATCGACGTGGGCTCGGACCTGCTGCTGCAGTGGGTGCTGGCCACCGGCCTGCTCGGCGCGCTCGGCTGCGCCATCGCCGGCGGCCATCCGCTGAGCATCCTGGCCGCCTTCGTCGCCTCGCCGCTGACCCCGCTGCATCCGGCCCTGGCCTCGGGGACGGTCAGCGCCCTGGTCGAGGCCACCCTGCGCAAGCCCACCTACGCCGACTTCATGGCCCTGCGCGACGACGTCCAGGGGCTGGCCGGCTGGTGGCGCAACCGCGTGGCGCGGGTGCTGCTCAACTTCTTCCTGACCAGCCTGGGCACCGCCATCGGCGTGTGGACCGGCGGGCTGCGCATGCTCGGCCGGCTGGTCGGCTGAACAAGGAACGGCGGCCCTGCGGCCGCCGTTCCCCGTCTCCTTGCTTCTGCCGGCGCCTTCCGCCGCTCATTCCGGCCGCGCCGCCACCGGCGCCGTGGCGGCCGGCGGCAACCCGCGCGCCCGGCGCAGCAGCCGCGCCATGCCCGCGCGCATGTCGTCCAGGATGGCGTAGATGGTCGGCAGGAACAGCAGGCTGACCACCGTCGAGAACGCCAGGCCGCCGGCGACCGCGCGGGCCATCGGCGAGTACTCCAGGCCGCCCAGGATCACCGTGTCGCTGAGCGAGATCGGCACCATCGCCAGGATCGCCGTGCCCATGGTCATCATGATCGGGCGCAGGCGCTCGCGGCTGCCCTCCACCAGCGCGTCCAGCCTGGACAGGCCGCGCCGGCGCAGGTTGTTGATGTGCTCGATCATGATGATGCCGTTGTTCACGACCACGCCCATCAGCACCAGCACGCCAATGAAGGCCATGACCGTGAACGGGGTGCCGGTGAGCCAGAACAGCCAGTACACGCCGAACACCGAGAACAGCACGCAGCTCATGATCGCCGACGGGAACAGCAGCGACTCGAACACCGCCGCCATCAGCACGTAGATCATCACCAGGGCCAGCAGCAGGTTGAACATCATCTGCTTCATGCCCTCCTCGTCCTCCTGGAAGGCCGAGCCGTCGAACGAGTAGGTGTAGCCGGGCGGGAACTGCACCGACTTGAGCGTCTCCTCCATGGCCTTGCGTGCCTCGGGCCGGGTGGTGCCGTCGGTCAGGTCGGCCTGCAGGGTCAGCACGGTCTGCCGGTTGTAGCGGCTGATCGTGCTGGCGGCCGGCCGCACCGACACGTCCACCATGCTCATCAGCGGCACCATGCGCCCGTCCGCGGCGCGCACCATGAGGCTGGCGATGTCCTCCAGCCCGTACTCCTCGGCACCCTGGAAGCGCACCGTCACCGGCACCTCGGTCTGGCCACGGCGGAACTCGCGCAGCTGCGTGCCACGCAGGGCCAGGCCGATGAAGTTGGACACCTCCTGCGCGGAGAAGCCGTAGGCGGCGGCGCGCTCGCGGTCCACCCGCACGGACAGCTCGCTGTTGCTGTCGCCGCCCTCCACTCGCACGTCGCGCAGCTCCCTGCGCGCCGCCAGCAGCGGGATCACCTGCCCGGCCAGCTCGGCCAGCACCTGGGTGGAGTCCCCCACCAGCTGCACCTGCACGTTCTGGCCCGGCGAGCCCCCGCCGCCGTCGGAGGCCCTGCGCACGCTGATGTTGGCGCGGGCCGACTTGGGCAGCTCGCGGCTGATCATGTCCGACAGTGCCGTGTTGTCCTTGACCGACTTGTCGAAGGTGACCATGGTGGCCGACCCGTCGTTCGACTCGTTGAACCACGAGTACGTCTGGACGATGCGGAACCGCTCGCGGTTCTCGTGCAGGAAGCGCTCGACCCTGGCCACCTCCTCGGAGATCTGCTCCAGGCTGTAGCTGCCCTTCCACTGGTACACGATCTGGATCTCGCCGGAGCCGCCTCCGCCAAAGAAGTCCACCTTGGTCCCGGCCATCGGCACGAAGCTGACCACGATGATCAGCACGATGCCCAGCACACTCCAGCCGCGGTGCTGCAGGCTCCAGCGCAGCAGGCGGGCGTAGCCGCGCTGCATGCGCGGGATGATGCCGTCGGGCCGGTACACCGCCGGCGGGGTCTGCAGGCGGGAGGACAGCATCGGGATCAGGCTGACCGCGACCAGCCACGAGGCCAGCAGCGACACCGTGATGGTGATGGCCAGCTGGGCCATGAAGATGCTGATGTTGTTGACCTCGCCCAGCAGGTTGGGCAGGAACACGATGCAGTGCGACAGGGTACCCGCCGACAGGGCGATGGCCACGTTGCGGGTGCCGACGATCGAAGCCAGGCGCGGCTGCCCGGGCATGCGCTCGCGCTCCTGGTAGATGCTCTCCACCACGACCACGGCGTTGTCCACCAGCATGCCCACCGCCAGCAGCAGGCCCATCAGGGTCAGCACGTTCAGGGTCACGCCGGCGAAGTACATGAAGCCCAGCGTCACCACGAAGCAGATCGGGATGGCCAGGGTGACCATCAGGGTCGAGGGCCAGTGGCGCAGGAAGAAGAACAGCACCGCCACCGACAGCACCAGGCCGATCACGCCGGCCTCGGCCAGTTCCAGCAGCGAGTCGGTGACGTCCTGGCCCATGTTCTGGATGATCTTGAAATCGATGTCGCGCAGGCCGGGCTGCTGGCGGATCGCCTCGATCTCGCGCAGCGCGGCGCGCGAGACCTCCACGAGGTTGGCGTTGCGCTCCTTGTAGATGTCCAGGCCCACCGCGGCACGACCGTCCAGGCGGCGACCGTAGTTCATGCGCTGCCCCTTCAGGCGCACGTCGGCGATGTCGCCCAGGCGCAGGCCCTGGGAGTTCAGCGCCAGGTCGCGCAGCTCCTGCAGGTCGGTCAGCTCGCCGATCGGCTGCAGCCGCAGGCGCCGGCCGCCGTCCTCGACGTGCCCGGCCGAGACCGAGAAGTTGACCTGGCGCAGGCGCTCGGCCAGCTCGTTGAGGCCCAGGTTGTGCGCGGTCAGCCGGTTCGGATCGATGGCCACCTCGACCTCGCTGGGCGGCGCGCCGCTGATCTCCACCCGCGCCACGCCCGGGATACGCTCCAGGCGCCGTTTCATGTCGCGGTCGAGCATGTCGTAGGCGCGGGTCAGGTCGGTGTCGCCGGCCAGGCGCACGCGCAGGATCGCCTCGTCGCTGGTGGACCACTTGTGCACGTAGTAGCGCTGGAAGTCGTCCGGCAGATCCTTGCGGATGGCGTCCAGCCGCTCGCGCGCCTCCGAGGCGGCGATGGAGATGTCGCGCTCCCAGTCGGAGAACTCGATGAAGATGGCGGCGCCATTGGCGGTGGCCTGGCTGCGCATGCGCTTGATGCCGCTGAGCGTGGACAGCGCCTCCTCGGCCGGCCGCAGCACCGTGCGCTCCACCTCCTCCGGGGTGGAGCCGGTGTACGGCAGCTGCACGAACATGAAGGGCGCCGACACGTCCGGAAGCGCCTCCAGCGGCAGGCGCACCGACGCGATCAGGCCGATCACGAACAGCGACACGAAGCACATGATCGTGGTGACCGGCCGCCGGATGCTGAATTCGGAAACGCTGCTCATGCGCTCTCCAGCCCTTCGTCGCCGTCCAGGCCGCCGCCCTGCTCGCCGCCGGCACGGGCGAGGCGGCCGCGCTCGACGTAATAGGCGTCGGCGCGCCGGTCCATCAGGTCGTACACGATCGGGATCACGAACAGGGTCAGCAAGGTCGACACCAGCAGGCCGCCGATCACGGTGATGGCCATCGGCGAACGCACCTCGGCGCCGTCGCCCAGGGCGATGGCCAGGGGCAGGAAGCCGAACAGCGTGGCCATGGTGGTCATGGTGATCGGGCGCAGGCGCGAGCGCGCGCCCTCGACCAGCGCCTGGCGCTTGGCCACGCCGGCCTCGCGCAACTGGTTGACCTTGTCGATCAGGATGATCGCGTTCTTGGTCACCAGGCCCACCATCAGGATCAGGCCGATGAACACCACCACCGAGATGGTGTTGCCGGTGATGGCCAGGGCCAGCACTGCGCCGACCAGCGCCAGCGGGATGGTGAACAGGATCACGAACGGGTGCAGCAGCGACTCGAACTGCGAGGCCATCACCAGGTAGACCAGGAACACGGCCAGGGCGAAGGCGAACAGCAGCGAGCGCACCGACGCGGCCAGCTCCTCGCCCTGCCCGCCGATGTGCATGCCCACGCCGGCGCCCAGCGGGTCGGCCGCGACCATCGCACGCACCTCCTCCACCGCCGAACCCAGGTCGATGCCGCGCAGGTTGGCCGAGACGACCGCCACGCGCGCCTGGTCGGCGCGGTGGATCTCGCTCGGGCCGGTGGTGGCGACCACGTCGGCCACCGCGGCCAGGCGCACGGCGCGGCCGTTGCCGGAGTTCACGATCAGGTTGCGGATGTCCTCGACCGAGGCGCGGTCGGACTCCTGCGCGCGCACCAGCACGTCGATCTTGCGGTCGCGGAAGTTGTAGCGGGTGGCCACCTCGCCGCGGACCTTCTTCACCACCGCGTCGGCGACCTGGCGGGTGGTCAGGCCCAGCGCCGCGGCCCGCTCCTGGTCGAAGCGGATCTGGATCTCCGGGAAGCCCTGCTCCACCGTGGACTTGACGTCGGTGTAGTGCGGGTTGGCGCGCAGCATGGCCGCCAGCTTCTGCCCGGCCCGCTCCAGCTCCTGCAGGTCGTTGCCGCGCAGCTCCACCTCCAGCGGCGTGGAGAAGCTGAACAGCTGCGGCCGGCTGAAGTCCACCTGCGCGCCCGGGTAGCGGGCCATGGTCGCGCGCATGCGGTCGCTCTGCTCGGCCTCGAACTGGCGGCTGCCGCCGCCGGCCATGACCACGGTGAGCTTGGCGATGTTCTCGCCGCTCTCGGTGGGGTTGGCGTCCAGGCGGGTGCCGCTGCCGCTGACGCCGAACAGCGTCTCCACGCCGGCGTCGCCCGCGTGCGCCTGCTGCAGCTCGCGCACCACCCGGTCGGTCTCGCGCAGCGGGGTGCCGGGCGGCAACCGCACGGTCATCTCGAAGCGGTCCTGCGCCAGCTGCGGGATCAGGTCCGTGCCCAGGAACGGCAGCACCACCAGCGCCGCGGCGAAGGCCACGGCGGCGAACAGCAGCACCCGCCGCGGCCGTTCCAGTGCCGCCGGCAGCAGGTCCAGGTAGCGCCGCTCGGCGGCGTGGTACGGCTTCATCGCCAGGTCGCTGAGGCGGTACATCAGCGGGCCGACCAGCCTCGCCAGCAGGCGCCAGGCGCGCACGGCCAGCCAGGCCACGCCGAACACCACGCCGCGGAACAGCGCGCCGATGCCGCGCCCGGCCAGGGCGAAGGGCTTCTGCAGGCGGGAGGCCGGCTGCCAGCGCGGGCGCTCCGGCTCCTCCGGGAAGCCGAGCGGCGCGCGGCCCCGCCACGCCGACAGGGTCGGGATCAGGGTCATGGCCACCACCAGCGACACGCCCACCGCCAGGGCGATGGTCAGCGCCTGGTCGCGGAACAGCTGGCCGGCCACGCCCTCGACGAACACCAGCGGCAGGAACACGGCGATGGTGGTCAGGGTCGAGGCGACCACCGCCATGCTGACCTCGCGGGTGCCCTCGATCGCCGCCTCGATCACCCCCAGGCCGCGCTCGCGCGCCTTGGCGATGCTCTCCAGGACCACGATCGAGTCGTCCACCACCAGGCCGGTGGCCAGGGCCAGGCCGCCGAGCGACATCACGTTCAGGCTCAGGTCCAACTGGTCCATGAAGAAGAACGTGGCGATGATCGACACCGGCAGCGACAGGCTGACCACCAGCGTGCTCCAGCCGTTGCGCAGGAACAGGAAGATCACCAGCACCGCCAGCACGCCGCCCAGCACCGCGTCCTTCTTCACCTCGCTGATGGCGCTGCGGATGAACTTGGACTGGTCGTCGATGACGGTCAGCTCCATGTCGGCCGGGAACTGGCGGCGGATGTGTTCCAGGCGCGCCTTGACCGCGTCGGCGGTGGCCACGGTGTTGGCGTCGCCCTCCTTGTAGATGGCCAGCTCCACCGCCTCCTTGCCGGCCAGGCGGATGATCGCCTCGCGCTCCTTGTAGCCCTGGCGAACCTCGGCCACGTCCTTCAGGCGCACGGGCATGCCGCCGGCGATGGCGGTGGAGCCGGACCCGGCCGCGCTGCGCGCGTTGGCGGCGGCGGCCACCGCCGCGTCCGAGCCGGTGGCGGCGGCGATGGCGAACATCTGCTGCAGGGCGATCTCGGCGGCGCTGTTGCCGCCGCTCTGCGTGGTCAGCAGCATCTCGCGCATCTCCTCGACCGCGGAGAACTGGTTGACCGTGCGCACCAGGTAGCGCTGGCTGCCCTGCTCCAGGCGGCCGCCGGAGAGGTTGATGTTCTCCTGCTGCAGGCGCTGGATGACGGTGTCGATGGGCAGGTTGAGCTGGGCCAGCTTCTGCTGGTCGATGTCCACCTGGATCTCGTCCTCCAGGCCGCCGCCGACCTTGACCGCGGCCACGCCCGGCACCGGCTCCAGCCGCTTCTTCAGGTCGTCGTCGGCGAAGCGGCGCAGCGCGATCAGCTGGCGCACCGCCTCGGCCTCGTCGGCCGGCGGCTGCCTGGCCGTCAGCGCCAGGCGCATGATCGGCTCGGTGGACGGGTTGAAGCGCAGCAGCAGCGGCGGATCGGCCTCCAGCGGCAGCGACAGGGCCTCGATCTTGTCGCGCACCTCCAGGCTGGCCTGGTCCATGTCGGTGCCCCAGGCGAACTCCAGGACCACGTCGCTCTGGCCGGTGCGCGAGACGGACTTGAGCTTGCGCAGGCCCTTGACCACGCCCACGGCCTCCTCGACCGGTTCGGTGATCAGGGTCTCGATCTCCGACGGCGCCGCGCCCGTGTACTCGGTGCGCACGGTCAGGGTCGGGTAGCTCAGGTCCGGCAGCAGGTTGACCTTGAGCCCGCCCAGCGCGATCAGGCCGAACAGCACCAGGGTGATGGTGAACATCGCCACCGTCACCCGGCGCCGCACCGAGAACTCGACCAGGCCGCCGCGCAGGCCCGCCTGCATGCCGTGACCGGCGCCGCCGGACGGCGGCGCGCCCTCCTGCCTGTGCCCGCTCATTGCCGGCTGCCCGCGCTGGCCGCGGCCGCGGCGGTGGCCTTGCCCGCCATGCCGTCGCTGCCGCCGATGACGTGCACCACGCTGCCGTCGCGCAGCGCGACCTTGCCGGCGGTGACCACCGGCTCGCCCTCCTCGAGGCCGTCGCGGATCTCGCTCCACTCGCCGTCGGAGTAGCCCAGCTTGACCGGCACGCGCACGGCCTTGCTGTCGCGCACGGTGTAGACCGCCGGCTCGGCCTGGTCGTCCAGCAGGGCCACACGCGGCACCACCAGGGCGTCGGCGCGCTGGTCGTAATCGATGCGCAGGCGGCCGAACATGCCCGGCTGCAGGCCGTCGTCGCCGGCGAAGGCACAGACCACGCGGAAGGTGCCGCTGCCGGAATCCACCACCGGCGCCACGCGGTCCACCACGCCCTGGAAGGTGCGGCCCGGCAGGGCGTCCACCTGCAGGCTCACCGGCTGGCCGGCCTTGAGGGTGGACAGCTCGCGCTCGGGCACGTTGAGCGTGGCCTCCAGGCGGGAGGTGTCCACGATGCGGAAGATCGGCGTGTTGATCTGGACGAAGTTGCCGGCCTTGATCGAGCGCGAGGCGACCACGCCGGAGATCGGCGCCACCACCGTGGTGTAGGACAGCTCCAGGCGGGTCATGTTGTAGTGGGCGCGGGCGTTTTCCAGGTCGTAGCGCATCTGGTCGACCTCGCCGGCGCTGATCAGCTGCTGCTCGGCCAGCTGGCGGGCGCGGTGGTAGTTGTTCTCCAGCTTGCGCAGCTGGGCCTCGGCCTGGGCCACGGCCAGGCGGGCGCGGTCCGGGTCCAGGCGCACCAGCGGCTGCCCGGCCTTGACGTGCTGGCCCTCCTCCACCAGCACCTCCAGGGCCACCCCGGAGGTCTTGGCCACCACCTGCGACTCGGCGCGGGGCTCCAGCGCCGCGGTGCCGGTGTAGCTGGCGGCGATGGCGCGGCGGCTGGCCGGCACCACCTCCACCGGGACGGCGTCGACGGCGGCCTCCTCCGGCTTGCCGGGCTTCTGCGCCTGGGCCTGGGCCGGATCGGGCCCCTTGCACGCGGACAGGGCGGCGGCCAGCGCCACGGCGATGGCGGCGGCCTTCAGGCCGGCGCGGGCGGACATGCCAACGTGGGGACGGGACATAGCGGTGTCCATGCTCGTTTGAGGGGGTCCTGGGGGACGTGACTAGGTGTTGTATGCAAGTACATCACCAAATCGGCAGTCCGCCATGCGCCGAAGGTCATGGTCGGCCGGGGTGGCGGGGGCCCGACCTGCCCGGCATTGATCCAGCTCAATGCGGGCGGTTCACGGTTCTGTTAAGCCGCGGCTATACTGCGGCGGATTTCGTGACCGGAGGGGTAGACCGGCACGACCTCATTCCCAATCCAGACAGACCGGACTGATCGAATGATGCGCCCGCTGCCGCTAGTCGCCTGCCTTGCCCTGGTCTCCGCCCTGCCCTTCGCCGCCGCCCAGGACGCCGGGCAACCGGCCCTCGCCGCGGAGGCCGCCCCCGCCACCGGCAACCCGGAGAGCGGCCGCCAGCTGGTCTACAGCTGCCAGGGATGCCATGGCATCACCGGCTACAAGAACGCCTACCCCAGCTACAAGGTGCCCAAGATCGGCGGCCAGTCGGCCGAGTACCTGGCCCAGGCCCTGCACGAGTACCGCGAGGGCAAGCGCCGGCATCCGACCATGCGCGCGCAGGCCCAGAGCTTCTCCGACCAGGACATCGCCGACATCGCCGCCTTCCTGTCCACCCTCAAGTAAGCAGCCAACATGACGACAGCCGTGCACGCCCTGCGTCTTGCCGCCGCCGCCCTGGCCGCGGCCCTGTTCCTGGCCGCCTGCGGGCAGGAAGCCAGCTCCCCGGAGGCCGCCAGCGAAGGCGCCGCCGCGACCAGCTCCCCGGTGGGCCTGCCGCCCGGCCGCGTGGCCGCGGGCGAACAGCTCGCCGCCGCCAAGGGCAAGGCCACCGGCCAGAGCTGCGTGGACTGCCATGGCCCGGACGGCAATGTGCCGATCGACGCCAGCTACCCGAAGCTGGGCGGCCAGTACGCCGACTACCTGGCCTACGCGCTGCTGTCCTACCGCAAGGGCGAGCGCCAGCACCCGCTCATGACCCCGCAGGCCGCCGGCCTGAGCGACCAGGACATCGCCGACCTGGCCGCGTACTTCGCCTCGCGCCCGTCGCAGCTGCGCGACCTGCACGGCGTGTACTGAGCCGGCCTCCCCGCGCCACCCCGGAGGCCCGCGCAAGCGGGCCTCCGCCGTTTCCGGCCGGTGAAGGCCGGCCGGCGCCGGGCACGGCACAATGCTTGCCATGGCCAACACCGCATCCGGCAAGCCCCAGCGGGAACGCAGCAACCCCACTCTGCGCGAGCGTTTCCACGCCATGCGCAACATCCCGCCGTTCCTGCGCCAGATCTGGGCCACCAGCCCCGGCCTGACCCTGGCCAGCCTCGGCCTGCGCCTGGTCCGCGCCGTGCTGCCGGTGCTGATGCTCTACATCGGCAAGCTGATCATCGACGAGGTGGTGCGGCTGGCCGGGCTGGGGCTGGGCCTGGACCGGCTCGGCGACGCGCTGCGCTCGGGCCAGCTCGGGACGCTGCTGGCCCTGCTGGCGCTGGAGCTGGCGGTGGCGGTGGGCTCGGACCTGCTGGGCCGGATGGTCAGCTACGCCGACGGCCTGCTCTCTGAACTGTTCACCAATGCCAGCAGCGTGCGCCTGATGGAGCACGCCGCCACCCTGGACCTGGAGGACTTCGAGGATCCGGACCTGCAGGACCGGCTGGACCGCGCCCGGCGCCAGACCATGAGCCGGATGAACCTGATGAGCCAGCTGTTCGGCCAGGTCCAGGACGCCATCACCGTGGTCAGCTTCGGCGTGGGCCTGCTGGTGTACGCGCCCTGGCTGATCCTGCTGCTGGCCGTGGCCCTGGTGCCGGCGTTCATCGGCGAGGCCCACTTCAACGCCCTGGGCTACACCCTCAATTTCCAGTGGACCCCGGAGCGGCGCCAGCTGGAGTACCTGCGCCAGACCGGCGCCAGCGTGGAGACGGCCAAGGAGGTGAAGATCTTCAACCTCCACCGCTTCCTGATCGACCGCTACCGGACCCTGGCCGAGAAGTTCTACCTGGCCAACCGCGCCCTGGCGCGGCGGCGGGCGCTGTGGGGCACGGTGCTGGCCGCGCTGGGCACCCTGGGCTACTACGTGGCCTACGCCTACATCGCCTGGCGCACCGTGCGCGGCGACTTCAGCATCGGCGACCTGACCTTCCTGTCCGGCAGTTTCATGCGCCTGCGCCAGCTGCTGGAGGGCCTGCTGGTGGGGTTCTCCCAGGTGGCCGGCCAGGCCCTGTACCTGGACGACCTGTATTCCTTCTTCGAGATCGAGCCGGAGATCGTCTCGCGCCCGGACGCGCTGCCGGTGCCGCGCCCGATCCGCGAAGGCTTCGTGTTCGAGAACGTCGGCTTCCGCTACCCCGGCAACGAGCACTGGGCCCTGCGCGGCCTGAGCTTCCAGCTGCGTGCCGGCGAGGTGCTGGCCCTGGTCGGCGAGAACGGCGCCGGCAAGACCACCCTGGTCAAGCTGCTGGCCCGCCTGTACGACCCGGACGAGGGCCGCATCCTGCTGGACGGGCGCGACCTGCGCGACTACGACCTGGACGACCTGCGCGCCAACACCGGGGTGATCTTCCAGGACTTCGTGCGCTACCACCTGACCGCCGGCGAGAACATCGGCGTGGGCCGGGTCGAGGCCATGCACGACATGGAGCGGATCCGCGACGCCGCACGCCGGGCCATGGCCGACGAGGTCATCGAGGGCCTGCCGCTGGGCTACGACCAGCTGGTCGGCCGCCGCTTCCACAGCGGCGTGGACCTGTCCGGCGGGCAGTGGCAGAAGATCGCCATCGCCCGTGCCTACATGCGCGACGCGCAGGTGATGATCCTGGACGAGCCCACCGCCGCCCTGGACGCGCGCAGCGAGTTCGAGGTGTTCCAGCGCTTCAAGGAGCTGTCGGCCGGCCGCACCGCGGTGCTGATCTCGCACCGCTTCTCCAGCGTGCGCATGGCCGACCGCATCCTGGTGCTGTCCGGAGGCCGGGTCGAGGCCTCCGGCACCCACGAGGAGCTGATGGCCGCCGGCGGCCGCTACGCCGAGTTGTTCGAGCTGCAGGCCGCCGGCTATCGTTGATCCTTCCCCCGATCCCGGACCACGGAGCAAGACCCATGCGCCGAAGCCTGCACGTGCCCGCCCTGCTGGGCCTGTCCCTGAGCCTGTGCATGGGGCTGGCGGCCTGCCAGCCCGCCGACGCCCCGACCGCCGCCGCGCCGGCGGACGCCGCCCCGGCGCCGCAGCCCGGCATCGCCGTCGCCTCGCAGCAGGGCCAGGCGCGGCTGACCGTGGTCGCCAGCGGCCTGTCCCACCCCTGGGCGGTGGCGCCGCTGCCGGACGGCGGCTTCCTGGTCACCGAGCGCGACGGCCGGCTGCGCCGGATCGGCGCCGACGGCCAGGTCTCCGCGCCGCTGGCCGGCGTGCCGGAGGTGTTCGCGCGCGGCCAGGGCGGCCTGCTGGACGTGGCCCTGGCCCCGGACTTCGAAACCAGCCGGCGCATCTACCTCAGCTACGCCGAGCCCGGCGAGGGCGGCCTGGCCGGCACCGCCGCGGCCTATGCCACCCTGGCCGAGGACCGCCTGGAGGGCCTGACCGTGTTCTACCGGCAGGAGCCCAAGGTGGACACGGAGAACCACTTCGGCTCGCGCTTCGCCTTCGACGGCCAGGGCCACGTCTTCATCAGCCAGGGCGAGCGCACCCTGCGCCCGCTGGCCCAGGACCTGACCAAGCTGCAGGGCAAGCTGGTGCGCCTGAACCTGGACGGCAGCATCCCGGAGGACAACCCCTTCGTCGGCCGCGCCGACGCCCGCCCGGAGATCTGGAGCTACGGCCACCGCAACTCGCAGGGCCTGGCCATCGATCCGCGCACCGGCCGGCTGTGGGAGAGCGAGCACGGCCCGCGCGGCGGCGACGAGATCAACCTGCCCGAACCCGGCCGCAACTACGGCTGGCCGATCGTCACCCACGGCATCAACTACTCCGGCCAGCCGATCCCGGAGGCGGTGGGCCGCGAAAAGGAAGGCATGGAGCAGCCGCACCACGTGTTCGAGGTCTCGCCGGGCCTGTCCGGCATGGCCTTCTACACCGGCCGCCCCGGCCGGCCCTGGAACGACAGCCTGTTCCTGGGCGCGCTGGCCCACCGTTGCCTGATCCGGCTGCAGCTGGACGGGGACCGGGTGGTCGGCGAGGAGCGTCTGCTGGAGGACTTCGGCGAGCGCATCCGCGACGTGCGCCTGGGGCCCGACGGGAACCTGTACCTGGTCACCGACGAGGAGGACGGCAAGCTGCTGCGCCTGGAGCCGCCCCAGGCCTGAGCCGGTCCGCCCGGGCGGGGCCGGCGCCGCCCCCGCCTTGATCCGGCTCAAGGCGGGCGGACGGGGTGGGCTACAATATGGGATTCGTTCCATTCCCATTCCCTCCCCGCCCACCTCGATGTCTTCCGCCTACGGCACCGAAACGGTGCTCGACGTCCGCCACTGGACCGACGCCTACTTCAGCTTCACCACCACCCGCGACGACGGTTTCCGCTTCGAGAACGGCCAGTTCGTGATGATCGGCCTGCCGATGGAGAACGGCAAACCGCTGCTGCGCGCCTACTCCATCGCCAGCGCCAACTGGGAGGAGCAGCTGGAGTTCTTCAGCATCAAGGTGCCCAACGGCCCGCTGACCTCGCGCCTGCAGCACATCAAGCCCGGCGACAGCATCATCATCGGTCGCAAGCCCACCGGCACGCTGCTGATCAGCGACCTGCACCCGGGCCGCAACCTGTACCTGCTGGGCACCGGCACCGGCCTGGCCCCGTGGCTGTCCATCATCAAGGACCCGGAAACCTACGAGCGCTTCGAGCGCGTAATCCTGTGCCACGGCGTGCGCCACGTCCAGGACCTGGCCTACCGCGACTACTTCGAGAAGGAACTGCCCCGGCACGAGTACCTGGGCGAGGTCATCCGCCAGAAGCTGCTGTACTACCCGGCCGTCAGCCGCGAGCCGTTCCCCAACCACGGCCGTCTGACCACGCTGATGGACAGCGGCCAGATGATGCGCACCCTCGGCATCGAGCCGCTGGACCCGAAGCACGACCGCGCCATGCTGTGCGGCAGCCCGGCCATGCTGGCCGACTTCCGCGCCCTGCTCGACTCGCGCGGCTTCACCGCCTCGCCGCGCATCGGCAGCCCCGGCGAGTACGTGTTCGAGCGCGCCTTCGTCGAGAAGTGAGCCCCGCCCCGCGCCTCACGGCGCCGGGGCGCGCAGCGCCTGCCCGATGTCCGCCTCCAGCACCTCGGGCCTGACCCGCGGCGCGTAGCGCGCCAGCACCCTGCCGTCGCGGCCGACCAGGAACTTGGTGAAGTTCCACTTGATCGCGCGGGTGCCCAGCACCCCCGGCTTCTGCGCCTTCAGCCAGCGCCACAGCGGATGCGCGCCGCGGCCGTTGACCTCGACCTTGGCGAACATCGGGAAGCTGACCTCGTAGTGCAGGGTGCAGAACCGGCGGATCTCCTCCGCGCCACCCGGCTCCTGGCGGCCGAACTGGTCGCAGGGGAAGCCCAGCACCGCGAAGCCCCGGTCGCGCCAGCGCCGCCACAGCCGCTCCAGGCCGGCGTACTGCGGGGTGAAGCCGCAGCGCGAGGCGACGTTGACCACCAGCAGCACCTGGCCGCGGTAGTCCGACAGCGGCTGCGGCCGGCCCTCCAGGGTGGTGGCGGTGAAGTCGTGGAAGCTGGCCATGGCGACGGGCGGAAGCGGGACCGAAGCCGGGGAGGATAGCCGCGGAAGCGGGCCTGCGGCATGCCTTCCCCGCGCCCGTGCGGTTAAGATGCGGGCTCCCCCTGAACCGCAGGAACCGCCTCCGACATGCGAACCGGACTTTACCTGGCCATCGCCGCCGTCCTCGGACTGGGCCTGGCCGCGTGTGACCGCGCCACCGATCCCTCCGCCACCCCGGCCGGCGAACAGGCCGCCGCCACCCAGGACAACCCGCTGTTCGTCGCCAGCGACCTGCCGCTGCAGTATCCGCGCTTCGACCTGATCCGCGACGAGCACTTCGCCCCGGCCTTCGACGCCGGCATGGCCGAGGCGCTGCGCGAGATCGAGGCCATCGCCGACAACAGCGAGCCGCCGACCTTCGAGAACACCATCCTGGCGCTGGAGAACAGCGGCCGGCTGCTGGAGCGTGCGACCACGGTGTTCTTCAACCTGGTCGGCGCCGACACCAACGACACCCGCAGGAAGATCCAGGCCGAGTACTCGCCCCGCTTCGCGGCCCACCGCGACGCGATCATGCTCAACCCGAAGCTGTTCGCGCGCATCCAGGCCCTGTACGACAAGCGCGACAGCCTGGGCCTGGACGCCGAGGGCGTGCGCCTGGTCGAGCGCTACTACACCGATTTCGTGCGCGCCGGCGCCAAGCTGTCCGACGCGGACAAGGAGCGCCTGAAGGAGCTCAACGCCGAGCTGGCGCGCCTGGGCACCCAGTTCGACCAGAACGTGCTCAACGAGGTCAACGCCTCGGCGGTGGTGTTCGACAGCGCCGAGGAGCTGGCCGGCGCCACCGAGGCGCAGATCGCCGCCGCCGCGGAGGAAGCGAAGAAGCGCGGGCTGGACGGCAAGTACGTGATCACCCTGCTCAACACCACCGGCCAGCCGCCGCTGGCCTGGCTGGAGAACCGCGAGTCCCGCCGCCGCATCTTCGAGGCCTCCGTGTCCCGCGGCAGCCGCGGCAACGAGTTCGACAACACCGCGATCATCTCCCGGGTGATGAAGCTGCGCGCCGAGCGGGCCAGGCTGTTGGGCTACCCCGACCACGCCACCTACGCCCTGGAGGAGGCCACCGCCCGCACCCCGCAGGCGGTCAACGAGATGCTGCGCAAGCTGGCCCCGGCCGCGGTGGCCAATGCCAGGCGCGAAGCGGCCGAGCTGCAGAAGATGATCGACCAGGAGCAGGCCGCCAGGGGCGAGCCGAGCTTCCAGCTGGAGCCGTGGGACTGGGCCTTCTACGCCGAGAAGGTGCGCAAGGCCCGCTACGACTTCGACGAGTCGCAGCTCAAGCCGTACTTCGAGCTGAAGAACGTGCTGGAGAACGGCGTGTTCTACGCCGCCAACCAGCTGTACGGCATCAGCTTCAAGGAGCGCACCGACCTGCCCAGGTACCACCCGGACACCTGGGTGTACGACGTGTTCGATGCCGACGGCAGCCAACTGGCGATCTTCATCTTCGACCCGTACGCGCGCCCGTCCAAGCGCGGCGGCGCCTGGATGAACTCCTACGTCTCGCAGTCGAAGCTGCGCGGCACCAGGCCGGTGGTGGCCAACCACCTCAACATCCCGAAGCCGCCGGCCGGCCAGCCCACCCTGCTGACCTGGGACGAGGTGACCACCGCGTTCCACGAGTTCGGCCATGCCCTGCACGGCATGTTCTCCGACGTGACCTACCCGTACTTCGCCGGTACCCGCGTGCCGCGCGACTTCGTCGAGTTCCCGTCGCAGGTCAACGAGATGTGGGCCGACTGGCCGAGCATCCTGGCCAACTACGCCAAGCACCACGAAACCGGCGAGCCGATGCCGCAGGCGCTGCTGGACAAGGTGCTGGCCGCATCCAAGTTCAACCAGGGCTTCGCCACCACCGAGTACCTGGGCGCGGCCATGCTCGACCAGCGCTGGCACCAGATCGGCGCCGAGCAGGTGCCCGAGGCCGACGGGGTGATGAAGTTCGAGGCCGAGGCGCTGGCCGCCGACGGCATCGCCTACCCGCCGGTGCCGCCGCGCTACCGCACCCCGTACTTCAGCCACATCATGGGCGGCTACGCGGCCGGCTACTACGCCTACATCTGGTCGGAGATCCTGGACGCCAACACCCAGGCCTGGATGCGGGCCAACGGCGGCCTGAAGCGCGAGAACGGCGACCGCTTCCGCGCCACCCTGCTCTCGCGCGGCGGCAGCAAGGACGCGCTGGAGCTGTTCCGCGACTTCGCCGGCCACGAGCCGCGGATCGAACCGCTGCTGGAGAAGCGCGGCCTGACCGCCAACTGAGCCGCGCCGGCATGCACGGGAAGGGCCGCCTGCGGGCGGCCCTTCCTTTTCGCGCCCCGCTCAGCGGGGGGCCTCGTAGCCGCCGGCCACGCCCTCGGGCGAGAGCACCAGCTGCCACAGCTGCGCGCGGCGGGCGCGGAAGGTGGCCATGGAACCGGCCAGGTAGAAGCGCCACATCCGCCGGAAGCGCTCGTCGTAGCGCCGCGGGTCCAGCCGTTCCCAGGCCGACTCGATGTTGTCGCGCCAGGCCTGCAGGGTGCGGTCGTAGTCGGTGCCGAAGTTGTGCCAGTCCTCCAGCACGAACAGGCCCTCGCTGGCGCGGGTGATCTGCGCGGCCGAGGGCAGCATCGAGTTGGGGAAGATGTAGCGGGCGATCCAGGGATCGGTGCGGTTGCGCGAGACGTTGCTGCCGATGGTGTGCAGCAGCAGCAGCCCATCGCGGAACAGGCAGCGGTGCGCGGTCTCGAAGAAGGCCCGGTAGTTGCGCACCCCGACGTGCTCGAACATGCCGATGGAGAACACCGCGTCGAAGCGCTCGTCCAGGTCGCGGTAGTCCTGCAGGCGGATCTCCACCGGCAGGTCGGCGCACAGGCGGCGCGCGTACTCGGCCTGCTCGCGCGAGATGGTCACGCCCACCCCGCTGACCCCGTAGCGGGTAGCCGCGTACTTCAGCGCCTCGCCCCAGCCGCAGCCGATGTCCAGCACGCGCATGCCCGGCTGCAGCTGCAGCTTGCGGCACACCAGGTCCAGCTTGGCCAGCTGTGCCTCGTCCAGGTCGCCGGCGGTGCGCCAGTAGCCACAGCTGTAGACCAGGCGCTTGCCGAGCATGGCCGCGTACAGGTCGTTGCCCAGGTCGTAGTGGCGCAGGCCCACCTCGCGCGCGCGGCGCCGGGTCTGCAGGTTGAGCAGGCGCGCGCGCAGCCCGTCCAGGATCTCGCCGATGCCGCGCACCCGGCCGTCCAGGCCGGCCTGGATCAGCCGCAGCAGGAAGCCGTCGAGCGAGCGCGCGTCCCACCAGCCGTCCATGTAGGACTCGCCCAGTCCCAGCGACCCTTGCGCCAGGACCCGGGTGTAGAAGCGCTCGTCATGGACCTGCAGGTCCCATTCCCGGTCTCCGCCGATGCGGACGTCGGCTTCCGCCAGCAACGCCTCCACACGACGCCTGGAGAACGCGGCCGCCATGGCGCCTCACTCGAGGAACAGCCCGCGGTAGGCCGGCGCCAGGTGCGGCGCGAACACCGCCACCGGCACTTCCACGTACTGCACGCCGTCGGCGTACGGCCCGACCTGGTAGGGCGGGAACACGAAGCGCAGCGCGGCGATCCGGCCACCCGGCCCCATCACCGGCTCGAAGTGGGCGAAGTTCTCCGGCTCCGGCTGCGTGCCCTCCTCGATCATCTTCAGCGCCACTTCCAGCAACTGCCGGCGCTGCGCCGGGTCCAGCGCCTCGTCCGCGGCGCGGGCGTGCGCGGCGGTGCCCAGCTGCTCGGCGGCGTAGTCGGCCACCGCCTTCCAGCCCTCGGCCGACAGCAGGCGCTCGGAGGTCAGCAGCTCGCCCTGGCGCGGCAACCACACGAAGCGGGCCACCAGCGGCTGGCCGTGGGCGCCGCCCGTGTACAGGCTGCCGTCGGCGGCCACCGCCACCACCGACGGGGTGTTGACCAGGTCGCGGAAGCCGAGGGACAGCTCGTAGGGCGCGCGCATCGCCCCGGGCTCCACACCCTCCACCGCCTCCATCAGCTCGTGGCGGGCGGCCTGGGCGTAGTCGGACAGCACCCGGGCCAGGCCCGGATGCACGCGCGCCGACGGCGGATAGCTGATGCCGACCACGTAGCGCGGGTCGTGCTCGATCACGTCCTCCATGGACGGCGGCGGGCCGGTGTCGGCGTTCCCGGCGTCCTCTCCGGCCGCCTGCGGTGCATCCGGGGCGCCGGCGGCAGCGGCGGCGGGCGCGCCGGCCTCGGGCGCCTCACGGCGGCAGCCGGTGACCAGCACCAGCATCAGCATCAGGGAAAGGACGATCCAGGTCTTGTTGCGGCGCATCCGGCATCTCCCTTGCGCAATGACCGGCCCGGCATCCGGGCCCAGTGTAGCGGTGCCGGCCTCAGCCGGCGACCAGGTCCGAGTATTCGGGATGGCGCGTGATCCAGGCCGCCGCGTAGGAGCAGGCCGGCACCACTTTCCAGCCCGAGGCCCGCGCCTGGTCCATGGCGGCGCGGACCAGGCGGCCGGCGATGCCGCGGCCGCCGATCGCCTCCGGCACGTGGGTATGGGTGATCCGCATCACCCCCGCCTCCAGCCGGTACTCCAGGCGGGCCAGGTGCCCCTCGGCCTCGGTTTCGAAACAGTGGGCCTCGGCCCGGTGGCGGATCGGGGATTCGGTCATGGACAGCTCCGGAAGGCGGCAGGAATCCGACGCGGCGCGTCGAATCCTCGTCCACGCCATGTGGCGGCCGCGTGACGGGAAATCAAGCGGTTAGCACCCGCCCGCAACGGCACGCTTCTTGCTTGATCCCGGGTACGACCGCAATCGGGAGTTGCCACATGAAGGTCCTGGACCTGCAGCCCTCTTCGGAGCAGAACAACGACGCCTCCCTGCTGGAGGGCCTGTACCAGCTGGTTGTCAACGGCCAGACCGACACCTGGGAGTTCGAGCGCCTCAACGCCGAGGTGTACGACCGCCTGGCGGCCACCTACTCGGCCTGACCCCCGCCGGGGAGCGGCCCGGCCCGCTCCCCGCGCCGCCCGCTCAGCCGCGCCGGTCGCGCTTGCGCTGGTTGCGGCGGTCGTGCGTGCCGGTGCTGCCGTGCTGCGCCGGCAACCGGGTCTCCGCCTCGTGCAGCGCCTGCACCGTGGCGCCCTCGGCGGGAGTGGCCGCGCCCCCCGCCTCGCCGGCCTGTGGCACCGCGGTGCCGCCCTGTTCCAGCCGCCGCCACGGCGGCACCTGGCGTGCCTGTTGCCGCCGTGCCTGCAGCAGCTCGCGGCTGGCCGCCAGGGACTGCTCCGGCGTCGGCCGCCTGCGCCGGCCACCGGAACGCGCCCCCTGCGCCAGGCCCGCGCGTCCGCCTGCGTTGCGGGCACCGCCACGCGCCGCGGCGCCACCGGCCGTCTTCCCGGCCGCGCCCGTGGTCCGCTCCGGGGCCGGCTTCCTCGCCACGCCCTTCCTCGCCGCGGCTGTCGTGGCGGCCGCCTTCTTCGCAGCCGCCTTCCTGGTGGCGGGCTTCTTTGCGGCGGGCTTTTTTGCGGCAGCCTTCTTCGGCGCGGTCTTCTTCGTGGCGGTCCTGCCGGCCGCCGTCTTCGCGGCACGCACGCCCGTGGCCTTCTTCGTGGCCTTCTTTACGGTCTTCTTCGCCGCCGTGGCGCGCTTGCGCGCCGGGGTGGCGGATGCACCGGCCGCGACGCCGCGGCCCGCGGTCCTGCGCGTGGATCGGGTAGCCATCGCCTGCCTCCGTCCTGGTTCGACGCAGGCAGGCTGGCACGCCAGCCGTTCGCGCCGGGTGAGCGCGCGCTCAGCCCAGGCGCGGGTTGAACAGCTCGTGCAGGAACACCTGCAGCAGCCGCGGCTCCATGGCCAGCATGAACATCACGCCGAAGGCGGCACCGGCCAGGTGCGCGCTGTGGTTCACGTGGTCGCCACCACGCCGGTCCATCCACAGGCTGTAGCCGACGTAGAACACCGCGTACAGCACGGCCGGCGCCGGGATGAAGAACACGAAGATCAGCGACCACGGCGCCAGCAGGATGTAGGCGAACAGCACCGCCGACACCGCTCCCGAGGCCCCCAGGCTGAGGTACTGGGGATCGCGCTGGTGCTTGAGGTAGCTGGGCAGGATCGAGACCAGCAGCGCCCCCAGGTAGAACAGCGGGAAGGTCAGCAGGGTGCCGGTCAACCGCAGCATCACCTGCTCGATCAGCCGTCCGAAGAAGAACAGCGTGACCATGTTGAACAGCAGGTGGGCCATGTCGGCGTGGACGAAGCCGTAGCTGACCAGCCGCCAGTACTGCCGCCCGCGCGATACCGCGGGCGGCCACAGGATCATGCGGTCGATGATGCGGCGGTCGCCGAAGCCCAGCCAGGACACCACGGAGGTGGCGGCGATCAGCAGCAGCGTGACGGGATACTCCATGGCGCGTCCTCAGGCCGCTGCGGAACGGTAGTTGTCGGTCATGCGGTAGCCGCGCGCGTACAGGCCGAACACCAGCGCCGCGACCAGGGCGAAGGCGGCGAAGAAGAACATCTGGAAGGCGGTGGTGCTCAGGCCGGTGCCGGCGATGCCCTCCAGCACCGCCTCGTTGCGCACCGCCGCATTGGCCAGCAGCACCCACAGGTTGCCGATGGTCGTGGTGAGGTTCCAGAAGCTCATCACCACGCCCTTCATCGCCGCCGGCGCCTGGCTGTAGGCGAATTCCAGGCCGGTGGCCGAGACCAGCACCTCGCCGAAGGTCAGCAGCGCGTACGGCAGGATCTGCCAGGCGATGCTCATCGGCTGGCCGCCGTCCATCACCACCTGGAGCGTGCCGACCACGATCCAGGCCAGGCCGCTGAAGGCGATGCCCGCGGTCATGCGCCGCAGCGCGGTCGGCTCCCAGCCCAGCCGGCGCAGCAGCGGGTACAGCACCAGGTTGTTGAACGGGATCAGGATCATCACCAGCGCCGGGTTCAGCGCCTGCATCTGCGAGGACACGAACCAGTCCGGCCTGGTCATGGCGTTGCCCTGGATCACCCAGGTCGAGGCCTTCTGGTCGAACAGCGAGAAGAACGGCGTGGTCAGGGCGAAGATCACCAGCACCCGCAGCACGTTGCGCACCCCGTCCACCGCCGCGTCCGGGTGCACGCCGCGGACGCGCTCCAGATGCACCCAGGCGCCACCGCCGACGCCGGCCAGCACCAGCACCAGCGCCAGGCACAGGGCGATGACGATGCCCAGCGCCGGCGCCAGCGCCAGCGCGCCGGCCGCCAGCGCCAGGCCGGCCCAGGCCAGCCACAGACCCGGGCGGCCCTGCCCCGGCGCCCGTGCCAGCAGCGCGGTGCGGATCACCTTCGAGAACGCGTGCGGATCCTCGTCGGGGCGCGCCGGCGGCAGCATCACGTAGCGCTTGCGACCCAGCCAGAACACGAAGGTGGCCACGAACATCAGCAGGCCGGGGATGCCGAACGCCACCGCCGGGCCGTGGTTCTTCAGGAACAGCGGCATGGTCAGCGAGGCGAACAGTGAGCCGAAGTTGATGATCCAGTAGAAGGCGTCGAAGACGACCCTGGCCAGGTGCTTGTTGGCCTGGGTGAACTGGTCGCCCATGAACGAGGCCACCAGCGGCTTGATGCCGCCCGCGCCCAGCGCGATCAGGGCCAGGCCGGTGAAGAAGCCGGCGCGGCTGTGCTCGAACAGCGCCAGGCAGGCGTGGCCGGCGCAGTAGACCAGCGAGAACCAGAGGATGGTGTGGTATTTGCCGAAGAAGCGGTCGGCCAGCCAGCCGCCCAGCAGCGGGAAGAAGTACACACCGATCATGAAGGTGTGCAGCACGTCCTTGGCCGCCAGTTCCCGCTCCGGCCCCTCGGCGATGTACTGCAGCAGCGTCGAGGTGATGAGGAACTGCACCAGGATGTTGCGCATCCCGTAGAAGCTGAAGCGCTCGCAGGCCTCGTTGCCGATGATGTTGGCGATCTGGCGCGGCATGCGCGCCGGGGCGGCGGCGGTGTCGGTCATCGCTCTGTGGGTCCGTCGCAAAAGGGGCGAGCGTACCCGATCCGCGGCGGCGACCGGAACCCGGCCGGCCCGCATACGGCCGCGCGCGGCGCTGGCATCATGTAGTCCCTTTGCCCGTTCAGCCCCGTATGCCCCTGCGCCCCCTGCCGCTCCGCCACCTGCCCCTGCTCCTGGCCCTGTCGGTACCCGCTGCGGCCGCCGCGGCGCCCACGGAGGACGGCCTGGCCACGCTGGCCGAGCGGACCGGCTTTGCCCGCACCGGCCGCTACGACGAGGTGCCGGCACTGGCCGCCACCTTCCAGGCCCGCTGGCCGGACAAGGTGCGCACGCTCGGCTTCGGCACCACCCCGGAGGGCCGGCCGATGCAGCTGCTGGTGGCCACCGCCACCGGGGTGTTCGACCCGGAGGAGGCGCGCCGCCGCGGCCTGCCGGTGGTGCTGGTCCAGGGCGGCATCCACGCCGGCGAGGTGGACGGCAAGGACGCCGGCTTCCTGGCCCTGCGCGAGGTGCTCGAAGGCCGGGCCGCGCCCGGCGCGCTGGAGAAGCTGGTGTGGCTGTTCGTGCCGGTGTTCAACGTGGACGGCCACGAACGCTTCGGCGTCTGGAACCGGCCCAACCAGCGTGGTCCGGAGGAGATGGGCTGGCGCACCACCGCCCAGGGCTACAACCTCAATCGCGACTACATGAAGGCCGACTCGGCCGAGATGCGCGCCATGCTCGCCCTGGTGCGCGCCTGGGATCCGCTGGTCCATGTGGACCTGCACGCCACCGACGGCGCCCAGTTCGAGCACGACATCGCCGTGCAGGTGGAGCCGGTGCGCGCCGGCGACCCGGCGCTGGGCCGGATCGGCCGCAAGCTGCGCGACGCGGTGCTGGCGCAGCTGGAGCGGCAGGGTTCGCTGCCGCTGCCCTACTACCCCTCCTTCGTGGTCGAGGACGACCCGGCCTCGGGCTTCGCCGACGACGTCTCCCCGCCGCGCTTCTCGCACGGCTACTTCCTGCTGCGCAACCGCTTCGGCATGCTGGTGGAGACCCACTCCTGGAAACCGTACCCGGAGCGCGTGCGCACCACCCGCAACACGGTGGTCGCGGTGCTGGAGCAGGTGGCCCGCCACGGCGCGGACTGGCTGCGCGAGGCGCAGGCCGCCGACCGTCGCGCCGCGGCCCTGGGCGGCAGCGAGGTGGCACTGGAATACGAGGCCACGGAGCAGGCGCGCACGGTCGAGTTCCGCGGCTACGCCTACACGCGCACGCCCTCGGAAATCTCCGGCGCGCTGATGACCCGCTACGACGAATCCACCCCTCAGGTCTGGCGGGTGCCGCTGCGCGACCAGGTGGTGCCCTCGCTCACCGTCACCGCCCCGCGCGCCGGCTACCTGGTGCCGCCGGCCTGGGTGCCGGTGGTGCAGCCGCTGCTGGAGACCCACGGCGTGCGCTTCCGGCGCCTGGACGCGGCCTGGCCGCAGGCGCCGGTGCAGGCCTTCCGCGCGGAGGAGATCCGCTTCGCCGCCCGCACCACCGAGGGCCACCAGCGCCTGGCGCTGCAGGGCCGCTGGCAGGCCGAGCCGCGCGACGTGGGCGCCGGCGCCCTGTACGTGCCGCTGCAGCAGCCGCTGTCGCGCCTGGCCGTGGCCCTGCTGGAACCGCAGGCACCCGACTCGCTGGCCGCCTGGGGACTGTTCAACAACGCCTTCGAGCGCAAGGAATACATGGAGCCGTACGTGGCCGAGGCCGTGGCCCGGGAGATGCTGGCCGCCGATCCAGGCCTGCGTGCACGCTTCGAGCAGCGCCTGGCCAGCGATCCGGCCTTCGCCACCAGCCCGCAGGCGCGCCTGGACTTCTTCTACCGCCTGCACCCGGCCTGGGACGAGCGCTACGGCCTGTACCCGGTGCTGCGCCTGGACACGCCGCCGCCGACGCCATGAACACGCTGCGCCGCCTGCTGGTCCTCCTGGCCATCGCCACCGCCCCCGGCGCGGCGCCGGCGGACGACGGCCAGCGAGGCCGGGCGCCGGCGCACGAGTTCAGCCTGGTCACGCTGAACCTCTACCACGACCGCGACGACTGGCCGCGGCGGCGCGTGCAGATCGTCGAGGAACTGCGCCGCCTGCGGCCGGACGCCATCGCCCTGCAGGAGGTGCTGCAGCACGAGGACCTGCCCAACCAGGCGGTCTGGCTGGCGCGCGAGCTGGGCTACGACTGGCACTTCACCACCACCGATCCGCCCAGCAGCCCGCGCCGCTTCGGCAACGCCCTGCTGGTGCGCGGCACCGTGCTCGAGCGCGGCGAAACCCTGCTGCACCCGCTCGAGGACCATCGCACGGCCGGCCTGGTGCGGGTGCTGGCCGGCGACCGGCCGCTCAACCTGTACGTCACCCACCTGCACTGGACGCCCGAAGGCGGCGCCATCCGCGAACGCCAGGTGCAGGACCTGCTGGCCTGGATCGAAGCCACCTCCGAAGGCCTGCCCGTGGTGATCGCAGGCGACTTCAACGCCACCAGCGACGCGCCGGAGCTGGCCGCCCTGCACCGCGGCCACGTGGACGCCTGGCAGGCGCTGCATCCGCACACCCGGCCGGACGGCGCCACCACGCTCAACCCGCACTACTTCGAGCGCCGCGCCCGCATCGACCACGTGTTCCTGGAGCGCGGCCGCCTGCAGCCGGTCGAGGCGCGGCGACTGTTCACCGCGCCGGATGCCGGGGGCGTGTGGGCCTCCGACCACTTCGGCCTGTACGTGCGCTTCCGCGTGCTGCCCGAACCGGCGGACTGACCGCGCGCCGGCATGGCCGGCGCCGCGCGTTCCGCGCCCGCAGGAGCATCCGGTGCTTAATGTTTTGCCGACGCCGCCTTCGCGCCTCCCATGCGCGGCGGCGCCTATGCTGCGGGGCCGCCCCCACCCCCAACGGAGCAAGCCCATGTCCCGACTCGACGGCAAGCGCGTCGCCATCCTCGCCAGCCACGGCTTCGAGGAATCCGAACTGCTGGAACCGCTGCGCGCCCTGCGCGAGGCCGGCGCCGAGGTGGAGGTGGTCTCGCCCGCCGGAGGCACGATCCAGGGCATGCGCCACTTCGACAAGGGCCGCACGGTCGAGGTGGATCGCACGCTCGCCCAGGCCGACGCCGGCGACTACGACGCCCTGGTCATTCCCGGGGGGCTGTTCAACCCCGACGCGCTGCGCCACGACGACAGCGCCATCCGCTTCACCCGCGGCTTCTTCGAGGCCGGCAAGCCGGTCGGCGCCATCTGCCACGGCCCGTGGGTGCTGGTGGACGCCGACCTGGCCGGCGACCGCGAGCTGACCTCGGTGCCCAACATCCGCAGGGACCTGGAGAACGCCGGGGCGCACTGGGTGGACCGCGAGGTGGTGGTGGACCAGGGCCTGGTCACCAGCCGCACCCCGGACGACCTGCCGGCCTTCTGCGCCAAGCTGGTGGAGGAGATCGGCGAAGGCCGCCACACCGGGCAGGCGCGCAGCGCATGAGCCGGGTGGGCGTCCTGCTGCCGCTGGGCCTGCTCCTGCTGGCCGCATGCCGGCCGCAGGAGCCGGCGGCCAGCGCCGCGGTCCAGAAGGACGGTCCGGCCACGCCCACGCCCGCCCAGGCCGGACCGACCGCGCCGGTGCCTCCCCGGCCGCCGGGCCAGGCGCGGGGCCGCGAGGCTCGCTGGGTCTGCGGCGACGAGCACATCGCCGTGCGCTTCGATCCGCAGGCCGACACGCTGGTGCTGACCCACGAGCGCGGCCAGCTGCTGCTGCCGCGCGCCACCGCCGCCTCCGGCACGCGCCATGCCGACGCCAACGGCAACGAGTTCCTCGAGGAGGATGGCGGCGGCCGGCTGACCCTGTCCGGCCAGCGCCCGGTGGCGTGCACGCCGGCCACCGGCGGCTGAAAGCGCGACGCCCGCCGGGAGGCGGGCGTCGCGGGCGGGCTGGTGCCGGGCCGGCTCAGGCGGCCGCGCGCAGCGCGGCGATGCGCTCCGACAGCGGCGGATGGCTCAGGAACAGGCGGCGCAGGCCTTCGCCCAGGCCACCGGAGATGCCGAACGCGGCGATCTGGGTCGGCAGCGTGCTCTGGCCGTGGTTGAGCGCCAGCCGCTCCAGCGCGGCGATCATCTTGTGCCGGCCGGCCAGCCGCGCGCCGCCGGCGTCGGCGCGGAACTCGCGTCGGCGCGAGAACCACATGGCGATCATCGTCGCGAACAGCCCGAACACCACCTCCAGCACCATCACGATCAGGAAGTAGGCCAGGCCCGGACCGCGGTCCTCGCGGTTGCCGGACAGGTAGCCGTCCACCAGGCCGCCGACCACGCGCGCCAGCACGATCACGAAGGTGTTGAGCACGCCCTGCAGCAGGGCCATGGTCACCATGTCGCCGTTGGCGATGTGCGCCACCTCGTGGCCGAGCACGGCCTCGGCCTCGTCGGCGTCCATGTGGCGCAGCAGGCCGGTGGACACTGCCACCAGGGCGTTGTTGCGGTTGGCACCGGTGGCGAAGGCGTTGATCTCCGGGGCGTCGTAGATGGCCACCTCGGGCATGCCGATGCCGGCGGCCTGGGCCTGGCGGCGCACCGTCTCCACCAGCCAGCGCTCGGTCTCGTTGCGCGGCTGGGTGATGACGTAGGCGCCCGTGGCGCGCTTGGCCATCCACTTGGAGGTCAGCAGGGATATGAGCGAGCCGCCGAAACCGAAGATCGCGGCCATCACCAGCAGCCCGCCCAACTGCTGCGGGTGCACGCCAAGGATGGACATGACGATGCCGGCCAGCACCAGCACGGCAAGGTTGGTGGCCAGGAACAGGGCGATACGGGTGAACACGAAGGCGACTCCGGCTGTGTTGTTGCGGGACGCCGCGGAGATGGTGACGGCGCGCCTTGAAATCAACCGCGGCCAGCCGCGACCATGCGCGCATGCCGTCCGCCCCTCCCGCGCCCGCCTACCGCGGCCGTTTCGCGCCCTCGCCCACCGGCCCCCTGCACTTCGGCTCGCTGCTGGCCGCCTTCGGCAGCTGGCTGCTGGCCCGCCATGCCGGCGGCCAGTGGCTGGTGCGCGTGGAGGACCTGGATCCGCCGCGCGAGGTGCCCGGCGCGGCCGACCTGCAGCTGGCCACGCTGGCCGCGTTCGGCCTGGAATCGGATCTGCCGGTGGTGCGGCAGAGCCGGCGCCAGCACCTCTACCGCGCCGCGCTGGACCGGCTGGTCGCGGCCGGCCTGGCCTTCGCCTGCCCGTGCAGCCGCAGCGAACTGGCTGCGCAGGGCGGCGTCCACCGCCGCTGCGTCTCCGCCACGCCGCGTCCGCACCCGGCCTGGCGCCTGCGCGTGCCCTACGGCAGCGTGGTGGAGTTCAACGACCTGCTGCAGGGGCCACAGCGCCAGGACGTGGCCGCCGAGGTCGGCGACTTCGTGCTGCTGCGCGCCGACGGCTACTGGGCCTACCAGCTGGCGGTGGTGGTGGACGACGCCGACCAGGGCATCACCGACGTGGTCCGCGGCGCCGACCTGCTGGATTCCACGCCGCGGCAGATCCTGCTGCAGCGCGCGCTCGGCCTGCCCACCCCGCGCTACCTGCACCTGCCGCTGGTGCTGGATCCCGGGGGCCGCAAGCTGTCCAAGTCCAGCGCCGCGCTGCCGGTGGACGCGGCCGATCCGCTGCCGCCGCTGCGCCTGTGCTGGGCCCTGCTGGGCCAGGACCCGGCCGTGCTGCAGGGGGCCGGCAGCGTGGCGGCGCTGCTGGCGCGCGCGGTGGCCGGCTTCGATCCGGCGCGGCTGCCGGCCCGCTTGCACTTTGCTGGGGCGGCCATTACAACTGCTTGGGAATCTCCAACCTGAATAGCGGACCACCGGGAGGCACAGCATGACCAGTCGCGTCGCACTCGTCACCGGTGGCACGGGCGGCATCGGCACCGCCATCTGCAAGCGCCTGGTGGACATGGGCCACCGCGTAGCCACCAATTACCGCGACGAGGCCCGCGCGCGCGCTTGGCAGCAGGCGATGGCCACCGAAGGCTATCCGGTCACCCTGGTTCCCGGCGACGTGGCCTCCACCGAGAGCGCCCAAGCGATGGTGCGCGCGGTCGAGGCGCAGCTCGGCCCGGTGGAGATCCTGGTCAACAACGCCGGCATCACCCGCGACACCACCTTCCACAAGATGACCGCCGAGCAGTGGCACGAGGTCATCAACACCAACCTCAACTCGGTGTTCAACGTCACCCGCGCGGTGATCGAGGGCATGCGCGAGCGGCGCTGGGGCCGCATCGTCCAGATCAGCTCGATCAACGGCCTCAAGGGCCAGTACGGCCAGGCCAACTACGCCGCCGCCAAGGCCGGCATGCACGGCTTCACCATCTCCCTGGCGCGCGAGAACGCCCGCCTGGGCATCACCGTGAACACCGTCTCCCCGGGCTACGTGGCCACCGACATGGTCATGGCCGTGCCCGAGGAGGTGCGCGCCAAGATCATCGCCGACATCCCCACCGGCCGCCTGGGCCGCCCCGAGGAGATCGCCTACGCGGTCGGCTTCCTCGTGGCCGAGGAAGCGGCCTGGATCACCGGCTCCAACCTGGACATCAACGGCGGCCACCACATGGGCTGGTGAATCCGGCGTGACCTGGGGCAGTTGCGCCGGCTGCTGCGGTGCGCCATCCTCGGGTGCATGAAGTCTGCCCGCGAGCGCCCGATGGCTGCCACCCGCATCATCAAGAAATATCCGAACCGCCGGCTGTACGACACCGAGATCTCCAGCTACATCACGATCGAGGACGTGCGCCAGCTGATCCTCGACGGCGAGTCGTTCGAGGTGCGCGATGCCAAGACCGGCGAGGACCTGACCCGCTCGGTGCTGCTGCAGATCATCGCCGAGCGCGAGCAGGACGGCGAACCGATGCTGTCCACCCAGCTGCTGAGCCAGATCATCCGCTTCTACGGCGATTCGCTGCAGGGCTTCATGGGCAACTACCTGGAGCGCAGCATGCAGCTGTTCCTGGAGCAGCAGCAGACCTTCCGCCAGCAGATGGGCAACCTGCTGGGGCAGACGCCGTGGACGGCGATGAACCAGCTGACCGAGCGCAACCTGGAACTGTGGAAGGAGTTCCAGCGCGGGCTGGCCGGCAGCCTCGGCCACCCGGCCGGCCGCGGCACCGGCGGCGAGAACGAACGCGGCAGCGGCACCACCGGCGGCAAGACGCGCCGCTGATCCCGCACGCCGGCCGGCCGCCGCCGGGTTGCGCGGCGGGGACGGCTCCCCGTGCGGCCGGCCCTTCGGGCCCCTCCCTGCCCTCTCCCGCCGGGAGAGGGTCGCGACGAATCCGCTACTGGCGGCAGAACCTCTGGCGGTACTCCATGGCCTTGGGCATCAGCGCCTGCAGGTTCTGGATGCGCGTGCCCGGGTTCGGGTGGGTGGAGGCGAACTCCGGCGGCGCCTGCCCGCCCGAGGCCTGGCCCATGCGCTCCCACAGGCCGATGGCCTCGCGCGGGTCGTAGCAGGCGGCCGCGGCCAGCATCAGCCCGACCTCGTCGGCCTGGATCTCGTGGGTGCGCGCGTACGGCAGCAGGTAGCCGTAGCCCATCGCCGCCATGACCATCTGCTGCTGTTGCGGGTCCATGCCGCTCATGGCGCCGGCCATCTGCCCGATCTGCGCCAGCTTCTGCTGGCTCATGCGCTGGGCGCCGTGGCGCAGCAGCGCGTGGGCGATCTCGTGGCCCATCACCACGGCCATGGCGTCGGCGGTCTGCGCCACCGGGATCAGCCCGGTGTAGACCGCCATCTTGCCGCCGGGCAGGCAGAACGCGTTGGCCTGGTCGGAGGGGATGACGTTGACCTCCCACTCGAACTGCCGCCAGTGCTCCGGCGCCTGGTGCCCGTGCTCGGCGGCGATCGCGGCCGAGACCTCGTCCACCCTGTCGATCAGGCGCGCGGCGATCTCCCGCACCTGTTGCGCGGTCGGGTCGGACGGATCCAGCGGCCGCTCCTGGGCGAGGATCTCCTGGTAGGCCTGCAGGCCGAGCGCGCGCTCCTCCTCCGGGCCGATGCTGCTGTCGATCAGCACCGTCTCGCCGGTGTACGGATCCACGGTGCGGTTGGAGAAGTAGTAGCAGCCGCCATAGACGGCGAAGGCCAGCAGGATCAGCCAGCGCAGCCCGCCGCGGCCGGTGGTGGCGCGCCTCCCGCTTCCGGCCCGAGGATCGTTGCGCATGCCCCACCCTCCCTGAGTGTCCCTGGTCAGATGCCGCGCACCAGCCGGAAGCCGACGCGCCCGCTAGTCATATCCGAATCCATCGGCGCGCGCCATGCCGCGCGGGTCTGGGCCGGCGACCCGGCCCAGGAGCCGCCCCGCACCACCCGGGTGCGGCAGCCCGGGTTGAACCAGGGCGCGCCGTCGGCCGGCGCGCGCCGGTAGCTGGCGTGCCAGCAGTCGGCGACCCATTCGCTGGCGTTGCCGGCCAGGTCGTGCAGTCCCCAGGCGTTGGGCGCGAAGCGGCCCACCGGGGCGATGCCCCAGTAGCCGTCGCCGTAGCCGGCGAAGGCGTTGTTCCAGCGCCGGCCGCTGGGCGAGACGTCCTCGCCGCCGGTCAGGTTGCCCACCCGCTCCGGCGGCACGGGGTCGTCGCCCCAGGGGTAGCGCCCCCGGGTGCCGGCGCGCAGCGCGTACTCGAACTCGGCCTCGCTCGGCAGCCGGTAGTGCCGCCCGGTCTGCTCCGACAGCCAGGCGGCGTAGGCCTCGGCGTCGTGCACGCTCACGTGCAGCACCGGATCGTTGGGCCGGGCCGGGCTGCCGTCGTAGCTGGAACGCCAGTCCACCCCGCTGCGGCGAACGAAGTTGCCACTGCGCTCGTCGTAGACGATGGAGTTGCCGCGGCGGGTGGCACGCGGGCGGGCACCGGTGGCGGCCACGTAGCGGCCGAATTCGGCCACGGTGACCTCGGTGAGCGACATGGCGAAGCCGCGGTCGAAGCGCACGTAGTGGGCCGGTTTCTCCGCGTCGGCGGCCTGCGGGTCGCTGTCCTCGGCCCCCATGCGGAAAGCGCCGTGCGGCACCACCACCATCTGCGGGCCGCGGCTGCCGTCGGCCAGGGCGTCGGTGAACACCTGACCGGGACGGAACACGCCGTAGTGGGTGACCAGGTCGATACGCTCGCGCAGTTGCGCCACCACCGCATGCCCCGGCGGGGCGATGCGCAGGGCCTCGGCCAGGCGCGCGCGCGCCTGGCGCAGCCCGGTGGGCTGCAGCAGGTCGCGCAGCGCGGCGTCGCGCAGGGCCAGGATGTGCCCCTCGCGGATGGCGTCCACCCGCCCGCGCGCGTCGGCCACCGCGCCGGCCGCGTCCCCCCGCACCGCCTGCGCCTGCTCCAGCCAGTGCCCGGCCGCCTCGAAGTCCACGCTCCGCGCCGCGGCCTCGGCGCGGTCGATCAGCGCGCTCTCCACCGCCGCCAGGCCCTGGCGCGCGCGCGGATCCTCCGGCGCCAGGGCCAGCGCCTCGCGGAAGTAGCCCAGCGCGCCTTCGCCCGGCCCGTCCAGGCGGCCGGCGCGCAGGTCCTCCTCGCCGGCGCGGTCGAGCTCGGCCACGCGGCGGGCACGTTCGACCGCCTGCTGCAGGGCCTGCACCTGCGCGTCCTCCGCGGCCACCGCGCGCGCCACCGCGGCCAGCGCCGTGGCCCGCCGCAGCGCCACCCCGTCCGCATCCGCGTCCGCCGCCACCGCGTCCAGCGCCTGGCGCCCGGCGCGCAGCAGGGCCTGGCGCGCGCGCTCCAGGCCGCGCCGGGCCACCGCGTCGTCCGCGTCCGCCCGCAGCAGGGCCAGGTACAGCGGCACCGCCGCTTCCGCGTCTTCGTACAGGCGGCCCTGCTCCAGCGCAGCGGCGGCCTGCCGGCGCAGCGCGCGCCGGTCGGCGTCCGGCGCGATCTCCACCGGCGGCGGCGTCCACACCTCGAACACGGCGTCGCGCTCGTCGCCGCGCACCGTCACCTGCGGCCCGCCCGCCGTTGCGGCGGACGCGCCGGGCGGCGGCGCCTCCGCCGCGGGCGGTTCCGGCGCGCGCGAGCAGGCGCAGGCCAGCAGCGCCAGGGTCCAGCCCAGTGTCCGGGCGCTCGCGCGCAAGTCTGTCCTCCCTTCGGTGCCGGTCCGCATATGCCGGTTTGACGTTAGGCTATCGGGCCCGGCGCGGGCAACCGCGCGCCCCATGGAACCCTTCGTGCCGCAAGCCCTCTGGATCGACAACCCTGCCGGACTCCTGCGCCGCCTGGAGGCGGCCCCGCCCCGCATCGGCCTGGACACCGAGTTCGTGCGCGAACGCACCTACTGGCCGAAGCTGGCACTGGTGCAAATGGCGGTGGGCGGGGAGGTGCTGCTGGTGGACCCGCTGGTGCCCGGCATGGCGCCGGCGCTGGCCGCCTGGCTCGACGCGCCCGGCGTGCTCAAGGTGATGCACAGCGCCAGCGAGGACCTGATCGCCCTGCGCTGCGCCTGCGGCACCCTGCCCCGTCCGCTGTACGACACCCAGGTCGCCGCCGCCCTGGCGGGCATCGGCGCCGGTCTGGGCTACCAGAAGCTGGTCGAGCGGATCGCCGGCGTCACCCTGCCCAAGGGCGAGACCCGCTCGGACTGGATGCGGCGGCCGCTGAGCCCGGCGCAGCTGGAGTACGCCGCCGACGACGTGGTCCACCTGGACGCGCTGTACCAGGCCACCCGCGCCCGCCTGCAGGAGCTGGGCCGCGAGGCCTGGCTGGCCGAGGACGTGGAACGCATGCTGGCCACCGCCGCGCGCGACGAGGGCGAGCCCTGGCCGCACCTGGCGCTGCGCGCGGCGCAGTTCCTCGGCGTGGACGGGCAGCGACGCCTGGCCCGCCTGCTGCGCTGGCGCGACGTGCATGCGCGCGAGCACGACCTGCCGCGCACCTGGGTGCTGGACAACGAGCTGGCCGTGGCCCTGGCCAAGGATCCGCCGGCCGACACCCGCCAGCTGCAGCAGCGCCTGGATGCCACGCCCAAGGCGCCGCGCAGGCTGGCCGGCGCGATCTGGAAGGCGCTGACCACCCCGCTGCCCGACGAGGCGCGGATGCCGCCCCCGCCGGCGGAACCGGACCGCAACGCGCTGCGCCGGCTGCAGGACGCGGTGGCCCGGCGCGGCGCCGAACTGTCCCTGCCCGATGGCGTGCTCGCCTCGCGCCGCTACCTGGAGGCGCTGCTGGCCGGGCAATGGCCGGAGGCCCTGCAGGGCTGGCGGCGCCGCGAGCTGGAACCGGTGCTCGCCCCCCTGTTGGCAAACGCCCCGGCCTCGGGCTAGAATTTTCATCCTCGTTGGGGCGGTAGCTCAGCTGGGAGAGCGTCGCGTTCGCAATGCGAAGGTCGGGAGTTCGATCCTCCTCCGCTCCACCAACGATCACGAAAAAGGCCGGCAGTCACCTGCCGGCCTTTTTCCTTGCCCGGACGGGCACCTAGCGCGCGACGTCGGTGGCCACCGCGCCCTGCAGCTGGCGCGCCGCCTCCAGGTGCGCGGCCACGTGGCCGCGGGTGGTCTCCAGGTGCTGGCGCACCTCGGGACGCTGCGCCGCCGGGATCAGTCGCTCGTCCAGCGCACGCAGCGCGTCCTCGTGGCCGGTGACCATGGCCTCGACGTAGGCGCGGGCGAACTCGGCCCCCTCCAGCACCTCCAGGCGCGACAGCTCGGCACGCCCCTTCTCCGCCTGCACCTGCGCGTCCGGCGCGGCGGTGTCGGGCGACCAGGCCTGGATCTGCTCGTTGTTGCGGCCGTGTTCGGCGACCATGCGCTCGGCGTACTCGCGCACCGGGCCTTCCACGTTGCGCCGCAGGGCCAGCTGGCCCGCCTCGACCTCGGCGGTGTTGATGGCCGCCAGCACGCCCAGCGCGGCACCCTCGTCCAGCGCCTGCGGTGCGCCTGCAACCTCGCCGGACATGGCCGGATCCGCGGGGCCGGCCGCATCCATCGGCCGGTCGGCGACGGGCGCGCTGTCCATGGTGCCCTCGTCGCGGCGGTCGCCACAGGCGGAGGCCAGCCCGGCCACGCCGAGGGCGAGGCACAGCGGGACCAGGTGACGCATCGGATGGCGCATGACGGTTCTCCTTACTCTTCGGAAAGGGGGGCAGCCTCGCACCCGGCCCGTGACCATGACGTACAGCGCGCATGCACGCCGCCTGAAGGACGGCCTCAGTACCAGGCGGCCAGGCGCGCGCCGGCGGCGGCCGCAGGCGGCAGCGGCGGACGCGCGTCCATGGCCGGCCACATCGGGGACAGTGCGCGCAGGGCCTCGCCGCCGGGCATGCGCAGCCATTGCGGGGCGTCCTCGCCGGCCACGTACAGCGGCCGACACCGCGGCGCCGTCGGCGAGGCGGCCACCAGCAGCGAGAAACACGGCCGCACCCGGTTCCCGGATCCACCGGGGCTGTACAGCCCGGCGGCCAGCAGCGGCTGGCGTGTCCCGGCCACCCAGGTGCCCACCCCGGGCGTGGCACAGCGCGATTCCACACGGAAACCGACGATCGGCACCAGGCAGCGCCGCGTCTCCCAGAGGGCCGCGTCGCCGTCGTCGAGCGCGGAGGCGTCCTTCACCAGCAGGCTGCGCCCCGCACCGCCGCCCGGGCGTCCGAACGCGGCCCGCACCGTGCGGCACACGCCATGGTCCAGCACCAGGATCGCCGCCGTGCCGCCGCGCGCCACTTCGGTCCAGGAACGGCCACCGGGCCGGGGTTGCAGGATGCGGGTCAGCATGGGGACAGGCTCCGGAAGGTGGTGGCGGCCGTCGTGCCGGTCCCCGTCCGGCGGTGCCCGGCGCGCCCGGGGACAGATGCTCGCCCCAGGCAGGGCAAGGCGGCGTCAGCGGCGCGTTCGCCCGTCGTGAACGCCGACAGGCGCGGCGCGTGCGCACACATCCCCTGCACCGGCGCAGGGTGCAGGCTGGCACCACCCCCGGCGCCGGCCACGCCCGCCGGGCCGCACCCTTCCGCCCCACCCGCCGCGCCGCGGCGCAGGAGTCTTCCGAATGTTCATGCACAACAAGCGCCTGATGTACACCGTCCGCGTCGCCGAGCCCAATCCCGGGCTGGCCACGCTCATGCTCGAACAGTTCGGCGGCCCGCAGGGCGAGCTGGCCGCCGCCATGCGCTACTTCACCCAGGCGCTGACCGACGAGGACGCCGGCCGCAAGGACCTGCTCTACGACATCGCCACCGAAGAGCTGAGCCACCTGGAGATCATCGGCTCCATCGTCACCCTGCTCAACCGCGGCCCGCGCGCGGTGCTGTCCGAGGGCATGGAGGAGGCGATGCAGATGCGCGACCTCACCCAGAACAGCACCAGCCACACCCAGCAGGTGCTGTACGGCGGCGGTGCGGCGCTGGTGAACTCCAGCGGCGTGCCGTGGACCGCGGCCTACGTGGACTCGATCGGCGACCCGGCCTGTGACCTGCGCTCCAACATCGCCGCCGAGGCCCGGGCCAAGATCGTGTACGAGCGCCTGATCAACCTCACCGACGACCCGGGCATCCGCGACGCGCTCACCTTCCTCATGACCCGCGAGATCGCCCACCAGAAGTCCTTCGAGAAGGCGCTGTACGCGATCGAGCCGAACTTCCCGCCGGGCAAGCTGCCCGGCCATCCCGCTTTCGTGGACAAGTACTTCAACATGTCCCAGGGCGATGGCGACCTGTCCGGCCCGTGGAACAGCGGCGAGCAGTGGGAGGACGTGTCCGTGCGCGACGAGCAGGCGGCGGTGGACGGCGGCGACGGCGGCGCCACGGTGGCGCTTTCGCGCCGCCAGCAGCAGGCACTGGAGGCGCTGATGGCGCGCACCGCCTCGCGACCGGACGTGGACCCGGTGACCGGCGCGGACCTGGGCGCCGGGCCCGGCGCCGGCTCCACGACCGGCGATACCCGCGATTGAACCGGCGGACGGCAGGGACGCCGCCCCCGCCTCAGCCCGCCAGGCGCCTCCTCCAGGGCCGGCGGGCACGGAACAGCACCAGGTAGGCGCCCGCGACCCAGGCCAGCCCCGCGGCCCAGCCGGCCACCACGTCGGAGGGGTAATGCACGCCCAGGTACAGGCGCGACAGCCCCACCAGCAGCACGAAGGCCACGGCGGCCAAGGCCACCGGCCAGCGCCAGCGGGTGCGCCAGGCCAGCAGCACCGCCACCGCGGCCAGGGTCATCGAGCCCATGGCATGGCCGCTGGGAAAACTGAAGGTGGATTCCGGAGCGATGGACTCCCACAGCGCCGGCCGCGGCCGGGCGAAGCCGTGTTTGGCGGCCATGTTGAGCAGCGCCGAGCCGGCGAAGGAGGCCACCGCGAAGCCCGCCTCGCGCCACTTGCGCCGCAGCAGCAGGGCCAGCGACAGCAGCACGTCCGCCGGGATCACGCCGTATTCGTAGCCGGCGCGGCTGACGGCCAGGAAGAAGGCGTCCAGGTGCGGCCCGGCCACGCCGTTGAACCAGCGCAGCACCGCCTCGTCGAGGCGGGCCATCTCCTCCAGCTCGTGGATCTCGTCCGCCAGCTCGGCGAACAGCCACAGCGGGGCCAGCACGCCGAGGAACAGCAGCAGCAGCAGGCCCAGCCGGCGCCGCGGCGGCAGCGCCGGGCCGTTCACCGGGATCGGTTCATCCCGCCCGCCGCGCATAGCGGGAGGCGACGTACTCGTCGATCAGGGCCACGAACTCGGCGGCGATGTTCTCCCCGCGCAGGGTCATCTTCTTCTCGCCGTCGATGAACACCGGCGCGGCCGGCGCCTCGCCGGTGCCGGGCAGGGAGATGCCGATGTCGGCATGGCGCGACTCGCCCGGGCCGTTGACCACGCAGCCCATCACCGCCAGGGTCATGTTCTCCACGCCCGGATAGGCCAGGCGCCACTCCGGCATCTTCGCCCGCACGTGCTCCTGCACGGTCCTGGCCAGCTCCTGGAAGAAAGTGCTGGTAGTGCGGCCGCAGCCCGGGCAGGCGGTGACCATCGGCGTGAAGGCGCGCAGGCCGGTGGTCTGCAGCAGCTCCTGGGCCACCACGACCTCTGCGGTGCGCGGCTGGCCCGGCTCGGGCGTCAGCGAGATGCGGATGGTGTCGCCGATGCCTTCCTGCAGCAGCACCGCCAGTGCCGCGGTGGAGGCGACGATGCCCTTGCTGCCGATGCCGGCCTCGGTCAGGCCCAGGTGCAGGGCGTAGTCGCAGCGCGCGGCCAGGTCGCGGTACACCGCGATCAGCTCCTGCACGCCGCTGACCTTGCAGCTGAGCACGATGCGGTCGGCCGGCAGGCCCAGCTCCACCGCGCGCGCGGCCGAGTCCAGCGCCGAGCGGATCAGCGCCTCGCGCAGCACCCGGGCGGCGTCCCAGGGCTCGGCGCGGCGGCTGTTCTCGTCCATCAGCCGCGCGGCCAGGGCCTGGTCCAGCGAGCCCCAGTTGGCGCCGATGCGCACCGGCTTGCCGTACTCGATCGCCTTCTCGATGATCGCGGCGAACTGGGTGTCCTTCTTCCTGCCGAAGCCGACGTTGCCGGGGTTGATCCGGTACTTGGCCAGGGCCTGTGCGCACGCCGGCTCGGCGGCCAGCAGCTGGTGGCCGTTGTAGTGGAAGTCGCCGATCAGGGGCACATCGATGCCCATCATCAGCAGCTTCTCGCGGATGCGCGGGATCGCCGCGGCCGCCTCCGGGGTGTTGACCGTCAGCCGCACCAGCTCCGAACCGGCGCGCCACAGCTCGGCCACCTGCCTGACCGAGGCGGCCACGTCGGCGGTGTCGGTGTTGGTCATGGACTGCACCACCACCGGCGCCCCCCCGCCCACCGGGACCCCGCCGATCATCACCTGGCGGGTGGGACGTCGCGGCCAGGGGCCGGCCGTGACGGGAGGCGTGGGCTGGGTGACGGCATCGTGTGGCATGTGCACATTCTAGACGGCCCAGGCCGAACATGGCCGAACCGGCGGCGGCCGCGCCCGGATGCCGGCCCGCCGCGGCCGGCGCATACTGGCACCCCGAGGCACGCCGCCACGAGGACCGCCATGCTCAAGCCGACCTATCCGCTCTACGTCGCCAACGCCCCCGAGACCCCCAACGCGGACCTGGAAGTGCTGGACAAGTACAGCGGCCAGGTCGCCACCCGGGTGGCCCTGGCGGACGCGGCCACGGTGGAACGCGCCATCGCCGCGGCGGTGGAGGCGGCCCCTGCCATGGCCGCCCTGCCCTCCTACCGCCGCCAGGCCATCCTCGAGCACTGCATCCGCCGCTTCCGCGAGCGGGCGGAGGAGCTGGCCGAGGCGCTGTGCATCGAGGCCGGCAAGCCGATCCGGGATGCCCGCGGCGAGGTCACCCGCCTGATCGACACCTTCCGCATCGCCGCCGAGGAGGCGGTGCGGATCGAGGGCGGCACCGTGGACCTGGAGATCTCCGAGCGCGGGCGCGGCTACCGCGGGCTGTGGAAGCGGGTGCCGGTCGGCCCGTGCAGCTTCATCACCCCGTTCAACTTCCCGCTCAACCTGGTCGCGCACAAGGTGGCCCCGGCCATCGCCGCCGGCTGCCCGTTCGTGCTCAAGCCGGCGACCAAGACCCCGGTGGGTGCGCTGATCGTCGCCGAGGTGCTGGCCGAGACCGACCTGCCCAGGGGCGCCTTCTCCGTCTTCGCCTGCGGCAACGACGAGGCCGCGCCGCTGATCGAGGACGAGCGCATCCGGCTGCTGTCCTTCACCGGCGGCAGCATCGGCTGGGACTTCAAGGCCCGCGCCGGGCGCAAGAAGGTGACCCTGGAGCTGGGCGGCAACGCCGCCTGCATCGTGGACGCCGACCAGGGCGGCAGGCTGGACCACATCGTCGAGCGCCTGGCCTTCGGCGCCTACTACCAGTCCGGGCAGAGCTGCATCAGCGTGCAGCGCATCCTGGTCCACGAGTCGCTGTACGAGGCCCTGCGCGCGCGCCTGGCGGAGAAGGTACGCGGCTTCGTCACCGGTGACCCGAAGGACGAAGCCACCTTCATCGGCCCGGTGATCGACGAGGAGGCCGCGCGCCGCATCGAGGGCTGGATCGAGCGCGCGCGCGCCGCCGGCGCGCGGGTGCTGGCCGGCGGCCCGCGCCGTGGCAACCTGCTGCCGGCGCACCTGCTGGAGGACGTGCCGGCCGACTGCGAGCTGCAGTGCAGGGAGGTGTTCGGCCCGGTGGCGGTGCTGCAGCGTTTTTCCGATTTCGAGGCGGCGCTGGAGACGGTCAACGCCTCCGAGTACGGCCTGCAGGCCGGCGTGTTCACCGACAGCCTGGAGCACGCCATGCTGGCCTGGGACCGGCTGGAGGTCGGCGGCGTGGTGGTCGGCGACGTGCCCAGCTTCCGCATGGACAACATGCCCTACGGCGGCGTGAAGGCCTCCGGCCTAGGCCGCGAGGGCGTGAAGTACGCCATCGAGGACATGACCGAGATCCGCCTGCTGGTGCTCAGGGGCTGAGCGATCAGACCGCCACCCGCCGCGGCTGCGGCCGCCCCACCAGGTAGCCCTGGCCGAAGCTGCAGCCCAGCTCGATCAGGATGCGGCGCTGCTCGGCGGTCTCCACGCCCTCGCCCACCGTCTCGATGCCCAGGGTCCCGGCCAGGGCGAGGATGGCGCGCACCAGCGCCAGGCTCTCCTGGCGGCCGCCGGCGTCCAGCCCGGCGACGAAGCTGCGGTCGATCTTCAGCCCCGAGATCGGGAAGCGGTGCAGGTAGGACAGCGCGGAGAAACCGGTGCCAAAGTCGTCCAGCAACGCCAGCACGCCACGCTCGCGCAGGGTGCTGAGGATCTGCAGGGTGCGCGGGGCATCGTCCAGCAGCGCCACCTCGGTGATCTCCACGCGCAGGCGCGACGGGTCGGCGCCGGCGTCCTCCAGCATCCCCAGCAGGCGCTCGGCGAAGTCCGGCGAGCGGAAGTGGCGCGGGGACACGTTCACCGACACGTAGCCGCTGCCGCCACGCGCCAGGTCGCGCACCACCTGTTCGTACAGCAGCCAGTCCACCTGCTCGATCAGGCCGCTCTCCTCGCCCAGGGCGATGAAGTCTGCCGGGGTCAGCAGGCCGCGACGCGCGTGCTGCCAGCGCAGCAGCGCCTCGTGCCCGACCACCGTGCCGTCGGCCAGGTTGACGATCGGCTGGTAGAACGGCACGAAGTCGCGCCGGTTGATCGCCCGGCGCAGGTCCGCCTCCAGGTCCAGGCTGCGCACCGCCTGCTCGCGCATGGCCGCGTCGAAGATGGCGTAGCGGGCGCGCCCGGCGCGCTTGGCCTGGTACATGGCCGCGTCGGCGTCGCGCAGCAGCTCCTCGCCGCTGCGGTAGCGCGGGTGCCACAGGGCGATGCCCATGCTCGCCGAGGGGAACAGCTCGCGCCCGGCCACCCACAGCGGCCGGCCGAGCGCCTCCAGCAGGCGCTGGGCCAGCTCGCACACCGCTTCCGGCTCCGGGCACCCGGCCAGGATCGCGAACTCGTCGCCGCCCAGCCGCGAGACCACGTCCTCGGCGCGGACGATGGACACGATGCGCTTGGCCACCTCCACCAGCAGCTCGTCGCCGGCGGCGTGGCCGATGCTGTCGTTGACCAGCTTGAAGCGGTCCAGGTCCAGGAACAGCACGGCGAACATGCGCCCGTCGCCGTAGCGGGCTCGCTCGATCGCGCCGGCCAGGCAGTCCAGCAGGTAGGCGCGGTTGGGCAGCCCGGTGAGGGTGTCGTGCAACGCCTGGTGGGTCAGCCGCTCCTCGGCGCGAATGCGTTCGCCGATCTGTGCGATCAGCTTGGTGTTGGCCTCCTCCAGCTCGGCGGTGCGCTCGGCCACGCGCCGCTCCAGCTCGGCATGGGCCAGCTTCAGCCGCTTCTGCGCCTTCTGCCGGGCCAGGCCGTTGCCGATGTTGTGGGCGACGAAGGCCAGCAGGCGCTGGTCGTCCGGGCTGAAGCGGATGTCCGGCGTGTAGCTCTGCACTGCGATCACGCCGACCACGTCGCCGTCGCGCAGCAGCGGCACGCCCAGCCAGCTGCTGGCGGCCTTGCCGTACTCGTGGACCTGGCCGGCGCGGATCAGCCGGTCGATGCCCTCGCGGTCCACCAGCAGCGCCTCGCGCCGGCGCAGCACGTATTCGGTCAGGCCGTTGCTGAGCCGGCGCGGCGGGCGGTGGTCGCCCATCTCGTCCACCGAGTACACGAACTCGATGGACTGCTGGTCCTCGCTCAGCAGGGCGATGTAGAAGTTGCGCGCGTAGATCAGCTCGTCCACCGCGGCGTGGACCTTGGCGTAGTACTGCTCCAGGCTCTCGGAGCTCATCGCCATCTCGGCGATGCGGAACAGCGCGTGCTGCAGCCGCTCGGCGCGCTGGCGCTCGACCACCTCCTCCTGCAGCTCGCGGTTGGCCCGCTCCAGCTCCAGGGTGCGCGCCAGCACGCGCCGCTCCAGCTCGGCCTGCGCCTGGCGGCGGTCCAGGGTGGTCAGCACGTGCTGGGCCACGTAGCCCAGCAGGGCGCGGTCCTCGTCGCTGTAGCAGTGGGCGCGGTCGTAGCTCTGCACCACGATCGCACCGCACACCCGGCCGCCGCGGCGCATCGGCACGCCCAGCCAGTCCAGGCTGTCCGGCCCCTGCTCCGGGCTGGGCGGGACGCGCAGCTTGCGCCGCACCAGGTCCGCGGGCCCGCGCACCGCGCGCCCGTGCCGCAGCAGGGCGAAGGTGAGGCTGTTGGGCATGTCCGCCTCGGTCCATTCGCGCTCCGGGTCGGCCACGTAGGCGTCGACCTGGTCGGCGAAGTACAGGAAACGCACCGCGTCGCGCACGTCGTCGTAGGCGACGATGTAGCAGTTGGGCGCGTACATCAGCGAGCCGATGATGGCGTGGAGGCGGTGCAGCATCTCCCCCATCTCGACCTCGGCGCCGGCCAGGTCGGCGATCTCGAACAGGGCCTGCTGCAGCCGGTGCGACTTCTCCACCGTCTGCACGCGCGCCTGCAGGCGCGCCGTCTCCAGCGCCGCGTCCATGGCCACCCGCGCTGCGGCGGTCCAGGCCTGGCGCTCGTGCCCGGCCATTGGCGCGTGGCGCGCCACCAGGGCCAGGCGCGTGCCCGGCACGTCGCCGTTCCACGCCAGCGTGAGGGTGCCGGGTTCCTCCGCCGGCGGCCCGGCGTCGGCCAGGGCCAGGGCCAGGCTGTCGCCGATGCCGCCGGCGCCGGGCGGATGGACGGCGGACTGGCTGCCCAGCGACGGATCGAACCAGCCGGCGGCGAGCACCGCGCCGGGTGGCAGCAGCCCGTGCAGGGCCGCCAGCGTCCGCGCGAGTGGCGCGGCCGCCCCGCTGCCCACGGACGACTGCGGCTTGCTGTCGGTGGCGATGCTCGACGTCATGGGTCCCCGGGCGCCGACCCGGCGCTGCGGGCGACCGGTGCAGCTTACGCCATCGCCCCGGCACGGGGCCAACCTCCCGGACGGTAGAATCCGTCCGATGACCGACACCCTCGCCGCGCCCGCCTCCCACGCCACGGAGGTGCGGCACAGCCGCTTCCTGGCCCAGGCCGCCCCGGTGGAATCCCCGGAGGAGGCACTGGCCTTCATCGCCCGCGTCTCCGACCCGGACGCCACCCACAACTGCTGGGCCTGGCGCATCGGCCAGGACTACCGCTCCAGTGACGACGGCGAGCCGGCGGGCACCGCCGGGCGCCCGATCCTGGCCGCGATAGACGGCCAGGGCTACGACCGGGTGGTGGTGGTGGTCACGCGCTGGTTCGGCGGGATCAAGCTCGGCGCCGGCGGCCTGGTCCGCGCCTACGGCGGCGCCGCGGCCGAGTGCCTGCGCCTGGCCCCGCGCCGGCCGCTGGTGGCCATGGCCGAGCTGGTGCTGGCCTGTCCGTTCGAGGAGCTGGGCACGGTGCACGCGGCGCTGGCGGCGCACGCCGCGGAGAAGACCGGCGAGAGCTTCGACGCCGAGGGCGCGCGCCTGCGCCTGCGCCTGCCGGCCGACCAGGCCGGACCGCTGCAGGCGCGGCTGCGCGACGCCACCCGCGACCGGGTCCGCTGCCGCCCCGTGGAGGCCGCCGGATGAGCACCGCCACCGGGGAACGCGGCGGCCGCCTGCGCCAGCTGGGCAGCCTGCGCACGCTGTGGCCGTTCGTACGCCGCCACCGCGGCCTGTTCGTGGCCTGGCTGGTGGCGCTGGCCGTCTCCTCCACCGCCACCCTGAGCCTGCCGGTGGCGGTGCGCTACATGATCGACCGCGGCTTCAGCGGCGGCGGCCGGATCAACCTGGCCTTCGGCCTGCTGTTCGGCGTGGCCGTGGTGCTGGCGGTGGCCACCGCCGCGCGCTTCTTCTTCGTGTCGCTGCTGGGCGAGAAGGTGGTGGCCGACCTGCGCGGCCGTCTGTACGCGCACCTGGTCGGCCTGGACGTCGCCTTCCACGACCGCAGCCGCAGCGGCGAGCTGGTCTCGCGCCTGTCGGCCGACAGCGAGCTGCTGCGCGGGGTGATCGGCACCACCATGTCGGTGGCCCTGCGCAGCACGGTGACCGTGGTCGGCAGCCTGGTCATGCTGTTCGTCACCAGCCCGCACCTGGCCGCCTACACCCTGGTCGGCATCCCGCTGTCGGTGCTGCCGATCGTGCTCGGCGCCCGCCGCCTGCAGAAGATCTCGCGCGCCAGCCAGGACCGCGTGGCCGACGCCAACGCCCTGGCCGCCGAGACCCTGGGTGCGGTGCGCACGGTCCAGGCCTACGCCCGCGAGGCGCACGAGCGCGGCCGCTTCGAGCGGGCGCTGGCGGTGGCGGTGGCCACCGCGCGGCGCCGGATCGGCACCCAGGCCGCGGTCACCGCGGTGGCCATCACCCTGGTGTTCGGCGCCATCGTGCTGGTGCTGTGGTCCGGCGCCCACCAGGTGATCGCCGGGGAGATGAGCGCCGGCACCCTGGGCCAGTTCGTGCTCTACGCGCTGATCGGCGGCGGCTCGGTGGGCGCGCTGGCCGAGGTCTGGAACGAGCTGCAACGCGCCGCCGGCGGCATGGGCCGGATCGCCGAGCTGCTGCGCGAGCGCCCCCGGGTCACCGCGCCGGAGCGGCCGGTGCCGCTGCCGGTGCCGCTGCGCGGCGCGATCCGCTTCGAGGACGTGACCTTCCGCTATCCGGGCCGCGAGGACACCCCGGCGCTGGACGGCTTCAGCCTGGACGTGCGCCCGGGCGAAACCGTGGCCCTGGTCGGCCCTTCCGGCGCGGGCAAGAGCACGGTGCTGTCGCTGCTGCTGCGCTTCCACGACCCGCAGTCCGGGCGGGTGTGCATCGACGGCGTGGACCTGCGCCAGGCCGACCCGGTGGCGCTGCGCGCGCAGGTGGCGCTGGTGCCGCAGCAGCCGGTGCTGTTCGCCGCCAGCGCCATGGACAACATCCGCTACGGCCGGCTGGAGGCCGGCGACGAGGAGGTGTACGCGGCCGCGCGCGCCGCCGAGGCCGACGAGTTCATCCGCGCCCTGCCCGGCGGCTACGCCTGCGACCTGGGCGAGCGCGGCGTGGCCCTGTCCGGCGGCCAGCAGCAGCGCATCGCCATCGCCCGCGCCCTGCTCAAGGACGCCCCGGTGCTGCTGCTGGACGAGGCCACCTCGGCCCTGGACGCGCAGAGCGAGCGCGCCGTGCAGCTGGCGCTGGAGAACCTGATGCGCGGCCGCACCACCCTGGTGATCGCCCACCGCCTGGCCACCGTGCTCAAGGCCGACCGCATCGTGGTCATGGACCGCGGCCGCATCGTCGCCGAGGGCACCCACGAGCAGCTGCTGGCCCAGGGCGGCCTGTACGCCGAGCTGGCGCGCCTGCAGTTCCTGGACTGACCCCGTCTGTCCGGGCGCCGCTGGCGCGGCTCCAGCAGGGGGCGGTCAGGGTGGCAGGGCGCGGTCGAGGATCGCGGCGAAGTCCAGGCCGGCCGGCAGCGTGCCCAGGGCCAGGCCGTGCTCGCCGCCGATGCGGCTGCGCACGAAAGCCTCGGCCAGCGGGCTGCCGGCGGCCAGCAGCGCCCCGCCCTGCAGCAGCAGGGCCAGACGCTCGGTGAGGTGGCGCGCCTGCGGCTCCAGCGTCTCCGGCGCGGCCGCCAGGGCGCGGACCAGGCAACCGGCCTCGCGCGCCAGCAACGGATGCAGGTCCGCGGCCCGGTCCACCGCCGCGCGCAGGGCGGCCGCGGGCTCCGGCTCGCGCGCCAGCACTCGCAACACGTCCAGGCACTGGATGTTGCCGCTGCCCTCCCAGATCGAGTTCAGCGGCGCCTGCCGGTACAGCCGCGGCAGCAGCGATTCCTCCACGTAGCCGGCCCCGCCCAGGCACTCCTGCGCCTCGTTGACCGCGGCCGGCGCGCGCCGGCACAGCCAGTACTTGCCGATGGCGGTGGCGGCCCGAGCGAAGGCCGCGGCCCGGCGGTCGCCGCGCGCACCGGCATCCACCGCCGCGGCCACGTCCAGGGCGAAGGCGGTGGCCGCCTCCGACTCCACCGCCAGGTCGGCCAGCACGTTGGCCATCAGCGGATGGCCGGCCAGGACCCTGCCGAAGGCCACACGGTGGCGTGCATGGTGCAGCGCCTGGGCCAGGGCCATGCGCACCTGCGCGGCGGCACCGAGCATGCAGTCCAGGCGGGTCAGCATGACCATCTGCAGGATGGTGGCCACGCCCCTGCCCTCCGCGCCCACGCGCCAGGCGCGGGCGCCGCAGAACTCCACCTCGGAGGAGGCGTTGGACCAGTCGCCCAGTTTGTCCTTCAGGCGCAGCAGGCGGAAGGCGTTCTTCGTCCCGTCCGGCAGCCGCCGCGGCAGCAGGAAGCAGGTCAGCCCGCCCGGCGCCTGGGCCAGGACCAGGAAGCCGTCGGACATGGGCGCGGAGAAGAACCATTTGTGCCCGACCAGCGACCAGGTGCCGTCGTCCTGCGGGGTGGCCGTGGTGGTGTTGGCGCGCACGTCCGAGCCGCCCTGCTTCTCGGTCATGCCCATGCCCAGGGTGATGCCGGTCTTTTCCGCCACCGGCACCTCGCGCGGGTCGTAATGCGGGGCCGCGGCCTTGCCGGCCCATTCGCGCAGCGCCGGCTCGCCCTGCAGCACCGGCACCGCGGCATGGGTCATGGTCAGCGGGCAGCTGGTGCCGGCCTCGGCCTGGTGGTGCAGGTACATCAGCGCGGCGCGGGCCACGTGCGCGCCCGGCCCGCCCTCGTGCCAGGACAGCCCGGCCACGCCGTGCGCCTTGGCCAGCACCATCAGCCGGTGGTAGGCCGGGTGGAACTCGACCAGGTCGATGCGGCGCCCCTGCGGGTCGTGGGTGCGCAGGCGCGGGCGGTCGCGGTTGGCGTCGAAGCCCAGCCGGTACAGCCCGTCGCCGGCCAGGCGGCCGTAGGCCTGCAGCCGCGCGGCGAAGGCCGCCGCGCCGCCGCGCGCCACGCCCTCGCGCAGGGCCGCGTCGTCGGCCCACAGGTCGCGCGGCGGGAACGCCGGCACCAGGTTGGTGGGAACGTGGGTCTCGAACGGTGGCAACGCGCCCATCTCCCTGCCCTCGGCGGGAGGCCGGCGCGGCCGTCCGGCGCCGCGCTCAGCCGAAGTCGAAGTTCATCGCCGCGCCCACCGGCGCGACGAAGCTGCCAGACACATAGTCCACCCCGGCCATGAACAGCTGGCTCATGGCCTGCGCGTCGCCCACGTCGGCGGCCAGCGTGGCCATGCCCATCTCGCGGGCGCGCCCGGTGATCTCGCGCACCTTGTCCTGGGCCTCGCCTGGGTGGCCGATCTCGTCGGTGAGGCTGGGGTCGATCTTGACGAAGGCCGGCCTGAAGTGGGCCAGCAGCTGGAACGAGTCCAGGCCGGAGCCGAACTGCTCCAGGCCGACCCGGCAGCCCATCGGCGCGACCGCGGCCAGGAACTCCTGGGCGCTGCGCAGGTGGGTGAACACCTTGGCCTCCTGTGCCTCCAGCCACAGCCGCTCGCCGGGCACGCCCTGCGCCGCCAGCTCGCGGCGGATCAGCTCGACCATGGCCGGGTTGGCGAACGAGGCCGGGCTGATGCGCACCAGCAGCCGGGTCTGCCTGCCGGCGCGGCCGCGCTCGCCCAGCACGGCGATGGCCTGGCGCACCACCCACAGGTCGATGTCGCCCAGCAGGCCGTGTTCCTCGGCGATGCCGAGGAAGCCGGACGGGGTCACCAGCTCGCCCCCGGCCTCCACCCGCAGGTGCGCCTCGTACAGCTCGCCCGGCTCGCCCTGCAGGTTCATCACCGGCTGGTAGTGCAGGACGAAGCCCTCACCGGCCAGCGCCTCGCGGATGCGTGCCACCCAGCGCTGCACCCGCTCCTCCTCGGCGCGGTCGGCCGCGCCCGGGTCGAACACCTGCACGGTGTTGCCGCCCAGCTCGGCCGCCGCCTGCAGGCAGTGGCTGGCGCGGGCCAGGATCTGCGGCACGCTGGCGATCTTCTCGCCCACCTGCACGCCGCCGATGCTGACGGTGACCGCCACCGAGCGCTCGCCGATGCCGAACACGTGGGTGGCGAAGCCCTCGCGCAGGGCCTCGGCCAGGGCACGGGTACGCTCGTGGTTGCCTTCCAGCAGCACGGCGAAGGTGTGCTCGCCGAAGCGCGCCACCTTCGCGTCCGGGCCGGCGCAGCCACGGGCGCGCTCGGCCATGGCGGCGACCATGGCGTCGGCCGAGTCCAGGCCGATGTCCGGCAGCAGCCGCGCATAGTGGTCCGGCTCCACCAGCAGGAAGCCGTACTGGGCGCCGCTGCCGTCGCGGCCGATGCCGGCCACGGCGTCCTCTAGGATGCGCATGAACGTGGGCCGGTTGAGCAGGCCGGTGACCTGGTCGCGCTGGCGCAGCTCCTCGACCTCGCGCGCCAGTTCCGGGTCCAGCTCCTCGCGGCGGCGGAACACCACCTGGACGCACGGCTCGCCCTCGTAGCTGGCGGTGGCGAACTCCATCTTCGCCGGGAAGGTGGTGCCGTCCAGGCGGCGCGCCTCCATCAGGTATTCGGCCGGCGGCGGCTCACCGCGCGAGAGCGACTTGAGCAGCTGCTTGAAGGCGTCGATGTGCTGGGCCGCCACCAGGTCCAGCAGCGACATGCCCTCCACGTCCTCGAACGACTCGAACCCGAACATCTCCAGGTAGGCGTCGTTGGCGCGGATGTGCATGCCCTCGTGGATGTAGGCCACCGGGTCGCGCGAGGAGGCGATCAGGGCGTCGCAGCGGCGCTCGGTCTCGCGCAGCTGCGCCTCCAGGCGGCGCAGCGCGCGGCGCGCCTCCAGGTCGGACCACTCGCGGCGCACGGTCTCCAGCAGGTGCTCGGGGCGCTGGCGCAGCACCAGGGCGCGCACGCCGCTGCCCACGCTGTCCAGCACCACCGCCTCGTCGATGCGGTCGACCAGCAGCAGCAAAGGCAGGTCCTTGCCGCTGGCCACCACCTCGGCGCGCACCCTGTCCAGCGGCATGGCCGCCGAATCGCGGGCAAGGACCAGGTCCACCGGCTGGCCGGCGAGCATCAGCGCCAGTTCCTCGAGCGATTGCGGCCGCAGCGGCCGCACGGCCATGCCGCCGTTGCGCAGCGCGCTGACGATCGCCTCCGCATCCTCCACCCGTTCCTCGACGATGAGCAGGCGGATCGTGCTGTCCTTCGGCATGAACGCGGGGCCTGGTGATCGAATGGAAGCGGTTTAATACACGAAGCGGCCGCGAGCGTCCATGACCGCGGTCATGGCCTGGCGATGCCGTCGCGTTCCCGGGCTGGCATCATGTCGTGCCCCGGCTCCAGTGGAGGCACCGCCCATGGGCATCGAGATCGAGCGCAAGTTCCTGCTGGCCGGCGACGGCTGGCGCGCGGCGGTCGAGCGCACCCAGCCGATGGCGCAGGGCTACCTCAACGACCTGTCCCTGGCCGGAGACGGCCCGCAGAAGGCCTCGGTGCGGGTCCGCATCGAGGGCGAGCGTGCCTTCCTCAACCTCAAGTCGCGCCAGCTGGGCCACACCCGGCAGGAGTTCGACTACCCCATCCCCGTGGAGGACGCCCGCCAGCTGCTGGCCCTGTGCGTGGGCGGGCTGGTGGAGAAGCACCGCCACTACGTGCGCCACGGCGGTCACCTGTGGGAGATCGACGAATTCCTGGGCGACAACGCCGGGCTGGTGGTGGCCGAGATCGAGCTGGCCGACCCGGACGAGGCCTTCGACCGCCCGGACTGGCTGGGCGCGGAGGTCACCGACCAGCCGCGCTACTACAACCTGGCCCTGGCGCAGCGCCCCTACGCCCGCTGGAGCGCGGCCGAGCGCGGCGACCCGGCCGCGGCGTGAGCGGCGCGCGGGACCGGGCCGGCGCCCGCCCCGGGTGGCCGGCGCCGGCGCCCCCGCCCCCGTGGCCGCGCCGCTTCTGCGACAATGCCGCTGGCGCGCGACCCGCGCGCGACCCGGAGTTCCCCCGCATGCTCGTGATCGGCGTCGCCGGCACCGAACTGACCGCGCAGGAGCGCGACTGGCTGCAGCACGACGCGGTCGCCGGCGTGATCCTGTTCGCGCGCAACTTCGCCTCGCGTGCCCAGGTCGCCGAGCTGGCCGCGGCCATCCGTGAGGCGGCGCCGCGCCCGCAGCTGCTGTGCGTGGACCAGGAGGGCGGGCGCGTGCAGCGCTTCCGCGAGGGCTACAGCGCCCTGCCGCCACTGCAGGCGCTGGGCGAGCTGTACGCCCGCGACCCGGAGGCGGCGCTGGCCCGCGCCGAGGAGCACGCCTGGCTGATGGCCAGCGAGGTGCGCGCCAGCGGGGTGGACCTGAGCTTCGCCCCGGTGGCGGACCTGGGCCGTGGCAACCGCGCCATCGGCGACCGTGCCTTCAGCGCCGACCCGCAGGTGGTGGCCGCCTTCACCCGCGCCTACGTGCGCGGCATGCACGCGGCGGGCATGGCCGCCACCCTCAAGCATTTCCCCGGCCACGGCTCGGTGGCCGAGGACACCCACTACGACGTGGCGGTGGACCCGCGGCCGCTGGAGACGATCGAGGCCGAGGACCTGGTCCCGTTCGCCGCCGGCATCCAGGCCGGCGCCGACGCGGTGATGATGGCCCACGTGGCGTATCCTGCGGTGGACGCGGCGCCGGCCGGCTGCTCGCGGCGCTGGATCCAGGAGGTCCTGCGCGGGCGCCTGGGCTTCCGCGGCGTGGTCTTCTCCGACGACATCGGCATGGCCGCGGCGCGGACGGCCGGCGGGGTCCGGGCGCGGGTGGCCGCGCACCTGGACGCCGGCTGCGACGTGGTGCTGGTCTGCCACCCCGAACTGGTGGAGGAGTCGCTGCAGGCGGTCGCAGGCCGCCCGTCCAACACCGCCGCCCTGCTCGGCCTGCTCGGCCGCGGCGCGCTGGGCTGGGACGGCCTGCTGGCCGACGCCCGCCACGGCGCGGCCCGCGACCGCCTGTCCTCCACCGCCTGACCGTCGCGTTCCCGCGCCCCGTTCCCTTCCCTTCGTTGAACCGCACGATGTCCATTCCCCTGATCGCCGAAATCCTCCCCAAGTCCGAACTGCTGGTCGACCGCGCCACCATCGACCGCGCCATCGCGCGCATGGCCGACGAGATCGCCCGCGACTACATCGGCGACGTGCCGCCCGAACGCCTGGGCGACAGCTTCGTGCCGGTGTTCCTGACCGTGATGCACGGCGCCCTGCCTTTCGCCGGCCAGCTGGCGCTGGAGCTGGGTGCGCGCGGCCTGGACCTGCAGTTCGACTACCTGCACGCCACCCGCTACCGCGGCCAGAACCAGGGCGGCGAGCTGGTGTGGAAGCACCGCCCGGCCACTCCGCTGTTCGGCCGCCGCGTGCTGATCGCCGACGACATCCTCGACGAGGGCTACACCCTGGCCGAGGTCAGCCGCTGGTGCATCGAGCACGGCGCCACCGACGTGCGCCTGGCGGTGCTGGTGCACAAGCAGCACGACCGCTGCGTGCCGGGCGTGCACGCCGACTACGTGGGCGTGACCGTGCCGGACCGCTACGTGTTCGGCTTCGGCATGGACTATTACGAGCAGGGCCGCAACCTGCCGGGCATCTACGCGCTGAAGGAAGGCTGATGCCGATGGGGGTCGCAGGGGACATCGCGCTGGCGGTCATCGGCGGCACCGGCGTCTACCGCCTGGCCGCGCTGGAGGACGCCCAGGCACTGCACATCGACACGCCCTACGGCGCGCCCTCCGGCCCGCTGCGCGTGGGCCGGCTGGCCGGCGCGCGGGTGGCCTTCCTGGCCCGCCACGGCGAGGGCCACGCGCTGCCGCCGCACCGGGTGAACTACCGCGCCAACCTGTATGCGCTGCACCAGGCCGGCGCCCGCCGCGTGCTGGCGCTGAACACCGTCGGCGGCATCACCGAAAGGTACGGCCCGCGCGTGCTGGCCTGCCCGGACCAGCTGATCGACTACACCTGGGGCCGCGCCTCCACCTACTGGGACGGCGAGGGCGAGCCGCTGCACGTGGATTTCGGCCAGCCCTACACACCGCACTTCCGGGCCCAGGTGCTGGCGGCCGCGCGCGCGGCCGGGCTGGAGGTCGTGGACGGCGGCTGCTACGGCGCCACCCAGGGCCCGCGCCTGGAGACCCGCGCCGAGATCGCGCGCCTGCGCCGCGACGGCTGCGACCTGGTCGGCATGACCGGCATGCCGGAGGCCGGCCTGGCGCGCGAACTGGGGCTTGAATACGCCTGCCTGGCGATCGTGGCCAACTGGGCCGCCGGCTGCGGCGAGGGCGACGAAATCACCCTGGAGGAGGTGCTGGAAAACGTCGCGGCGGCGTCCGCGGGGCTTCCCTCCCTATTCAGGGAATTGCTGCGCAATCGATAGCGGTAACTGGCGCAACATTTTTTCGATTTGACTGATTGTCAGCCGCGCCGGGTATTTGCATACTCGGGCGCGCGGCAACCGCCGCATTCGTCAAATCGCAAGGACTACGCAGCAGATGGCCTACGGTACCGTGAAGTGGTTCAACGACGCCAAGGGATTTGGCTTCATCACGCCGGAAGATGGTGGCGCGGATGTTTTCGCGCACTTTTCCGCGATCAATGCAAAAGGCTTCCGCTCGCTGCGCGAAGGACAACGTGTCAGCTACGAGGTGACTCAAGGCCCGAAAGGTGCCCAGGCCTCCAACATTACCCCGCTGGACTGATCCCCCGGACCGGTTGCACGGAACCCCGCCAGGAATGGCGGGGTTTTTTCATGCCCGCGCGCTGCCGCCCGCTCAGGGCGGCACCACGGTGACCTTCGCCGGCCGTGCGGCGCCGGTGCCGCGCAGCTGCGGCTGGTACATGTCCTCGGCCTGCGGCGGCGGCACGGTGTACTCGCCGGGCGTGACCGCGCGCGCCAGGTAGAACAGCCGCGCGGTCTGGCCGGCATCCAGGCGCAGCGCGGCCACGTAGCGGTCGTCACGGTATTCCTCGTGGCGCAGCTGCGCCGCGCCGGCGCGCGCGGCCAGGCTGACGCCGTCGATTTCCACCCCGGCCCACTGCGCCGGGTCGGCCAGGTTGGGATTCTCCGCCTCCAGGCCTGCCGGCAGCAGGTCGGTGACCAGTGCCTCGGGCATGGCCTGGTCGGCCTGCACGGTCAGCCGCACCACCAGCACCTGCCCTTCCTTCAGCGGTCCACCCGCCCAGGGCGTGCCGTCGGGCAGGAACCAGTCGCGGCGGATGCCGACCACGCTGCGGTCCTCCGCCGGGGCCTGGCGCGGGATGCCGGCCACCTCCACGCTGGCGTACAGGCGGCCGTCGCCGGCCGGCACGAAGCGCGCGCCGCCGGCCAGCGCGGCGTGGTCCAGCGTGCGCGCGAAGCCGCGCGCGGGCGCCACCTCCTCCACCACGCCGCCGGCCTGCCAGCGTCCGGCCACGCGCGCCTCGCCGTGCAGCCGCAGGGCCCGGCCCAGCCGCACCAGCGCCATCTGCTCCTGGGTGCTCAGCCACAGCCGCCCGTCGCGGTCGCGCCGCGCCTGCAGGGCGCGGCCCAGGTCGGCCAGGCGCGCGTCGTGCTGCGGCTGCGCCTTGCCGCGTTCGTGCAGCAGGGCCAGCACCAGCGCCTGGTCGCGCAGGGCACTGCCGTAGTCGCCCAGCCACGCCGGACGCTGCCGCGGATCACGGCCGAGGCCGGCGGCGATGGCCGCCTCGCCGCGCCGTGCATCGCCCTGCAGCGTCAGCGCCAGGCCCAGCTGGACCAGCGGCAGACCGGTCAGGCTGCGCGCCTGCTCCCGGTCGAACAGGGCCCGCAGCGTGCCCAGCGGGGCGCGGTTGACCCGGGCCAGCACGTAGCCGGCGTGGGCACGGTAGGCGAAGCGCAGGTGCTCGCGCTGCTCGCGCCCGTAGAACGGCGCGCCGCCGGCCAGCAGGTCCTCGGCCAGCCGGTCCAGCGCCTTCTGCAGCACGTGCTCGGGCACGGCGAAGCCGGCCTCGCGCGCGTCCAGCAGGAACTCGGCCACGTACGGGGTCAGCAGCGGATCGGCGCCGTCGTCGCCGCCCCACAGCGAGAAGTGGCCGCTGGCGGCCTGCATCGCCGCCAGGCGCCCGAACGCGCCCTCCAGGCGCTCGCGCCGCTGCGGCGGCGGCAGCGCCGGCAGGCCCAGCGCCGCGGCGGTGTCCGCATCCAGTGCCAGGGCGGCGTAGCCCTTGCTGGCGGTCTGCTCGGTGCAGCCGTACGGGTAGTCGAGCAGGCCCTGCAGGGCGCTGGCGAACGGCACCGGCGGCAGCGCCGAGATCCGCACCCGCGCCTGCACCGTGGCCGGAATCAGGCCCTCGGCCAGGGACGCGTCCAGCGCCAGCGGAGCGCCGGCCTCGAGCACGCGGGTGGCGGCGCGCGCCACCGCCGCCCACGGTGCGCGCACCGGCAGCTCGTGGCGGCGGTCCACCGCGTAACCGGCGCCGTCCACGCGCACCCGCACCTGCCCGGTGCCGTGGCCCGGCAGCGCGGCCAGCGGGAAGGCCAGCGTGGCGCGGGCGCCGTCCTCCAGGCGCAGGCGGCGCTCGCCGCCGGCCACCGCCAGCGGGCCCTCGCCGTCCACGCGCACGCGGAACTCGGCGGCGCGGCCGCTGAAGTTCTGCACGTCCAGGCTGACCGTGGCGCGGTCGCCCGGGGCCATCACCCGCGGCATGCCGACCTCGGCCACCACCGGCGCGCGCACCAGCACCTCGGCCTCGCGCTTGCCATAGCGGTCGTCGGCGAAGACCAGCGCGGACACGCGCAGGGTGCCGTTGAAATCGGGCACCGCCAGCTTCAGCCGGGCGTTGCCCTGGGCGTCCAGCGCCACCGGACCGGAGTACAGGTCCACGGTCTGCACCCGCGCCGTCGGCCGCCGCGCCTGCGGCAGCGCCTGCAGCGCCATGTCGCCGCCGAAGCGCAGGCGCGCGGTGCCGCCCGGGTGGCTCTCGATCACCCGGCCGTACACGTCGTAGGCATCGGTGGCCAGGCGGCGCCGGGCGAAGAAGTGCGCCGCCGCGTCAGGCACCGGGTAGCGGGTGATGTTGGTGATGCCCAGGTCCACCGCCGAGACCACCACGTGCGCGCGGCGGCCGGCCAGCTGCGGCACGCTCACCGTCACCGGCAGCTCCTGCTGCGGGCGCATGTGCTCCGGCACGCGCAGGCCCACCGCCACCTTGCGGTCGTCGCGGCGCATAGGCACGTGGACCACGCCCACCGCGCGCGCCGGGGTCACCTGCGAGGCCGCCGAGCCGCCGCGGAACACCAGGGCGGTCACGTACACGTCGTGGCGCTCCCAGTCCTCCGTGACCGGGATCTCGAAGGTGGCCGCGGCCTTGCCCTCGGCGCCGCGCAGCTCGATGCCCTGCACGTGCAGCAGGCGGTCGCTTTCCACCAGCAGCACGCCGCGGCCCGGGTGCGGCGGGGTCACCGTCACCTTCAGCGTCCCGCCGGCACGGTAGGCGGTGCGGTCCAGGGCGAGCTTGACCTTGTCAGGGCGCGCGTCGGGGCCGCGGTTGTCGTCGTTCCAGCTCCAGCCGGCATGGAAGGGGAAACGCATCACCAGGCCGGTGGCCGGGTCGGTCACCTCCAGGCGGTACTCGCCCCATTCCACCGGCACCGCCACGCGGGTGGCGGTGGCGCCGGCCTGCACCTCCTGGGTGTGCACGGTCTGGAAGCGGCGGGTGAAGTCGTATTCCCAGCCGCCCTCGCCGTCCTGGCGCCAGTGGTAGTCGCGCAGCTCGCGCACCAGCGCCAGCTTCAGCCCCGCGGCCGGCTGCGGCCGCCCCTGCGCGTCCACGCGCAGCAGCTCGAAGCGGGCCTGGCCGTGGGCGTCAGCGCCCTCCTCCGGGTCGAACAGCGGGCGCACGCCGACCAGCGCCGGCGCCGGCCACAGCACGCGCTGCAGGCTGCGCCCGACCGGGCGGCCGCCGCTCTCGTGCACGCTGCCGGCCACGGTCACCCGCACCGGCGTGGCGGCCCGGGTGGCCTCCTCGGGCAGGGGCAGCTCGGCCTGCAGGCGGCCCTGCGCGTCCAGCGTGGTGTCCAGCACGTCGGCCGGGGCGGTGGGCAGCTCCACCGTCGGGTCCCCGAAGAACCAGCCCGGCATGCCCTCCAGCGGCTGCCTGGCCACCGCCACCGCCATGCGCGCGGTGAAGCGGTTGCCCGCCGCCGGCGCGCCGTAGAGGTAGTCGGCCTGCGCACGCAGCCGCAGCGGCTGGCCCGGCGCGAGCACGTCCTGGCCGTCGGCCGCCAGGTCCAGCCTCAGCCGCTCGGGCAGGAACTCCTCGATGCGCAGGGTCATGCCCTGCACCGCCTGGCGCGCGTCCGGGTCGGTGCGGAACTCCACCTGCCAGCGTCCGGTCGGCGCGTCGGCGGGGATCTCCAGCTCGAAGCGGTAGTAGCCCTGCTCGCCCGGCTCCAGCCGGGTCTCGCGGAACACCCGGCCGTCGGGCTGCTTCAGGCGCAGGAACAGCGGCTGCCCACCCGTGGCCGGCGCCGGCAGCAGGCCGCCGTCGCCGTCGCGCAGCAGCGCCGAGACCCGCAGCGTCTCGCCCGGCCGGTACAGGTCGCGGCCGGACCAGGCGAACACGTCGAAATCGGCCTGCGGTCGCCCGCCCACGGCGAACTCGGACAGGTCCAGCGCCGGCTGGTTGAACGGCAGCAGCGACACGTCCTTGCCGCGCCGCGCCACCAGCACGTGGCCGGCGTCCAGGCGGTAGTCCAGCAGGGCATTGCCGTTGCCGTCGGTGGCCGAGCGCAGGATGGCCTGGCCCCTGGCGTCGAGCACGCGCAGCTCCACGCCCTTGAGCGGGGCGCCGTCGCGCAGCGAAGCGGTGTGCACGTACAGCGCGTCGCGGTAGGCACGCGCGTGCAGGCCGACGTCGCTGACCGTGAAGAAGGTGGTGTCGTACTGGTCGGAGAACTGTCCGACCCGGCGCAGCACCGCGAAGTACAGGCCCGGCGCCTGCAGCTGGGCGATGTCCTGCACCGGCAGGTAGTTGAGCACGCGCTCGTTGCGCTCGCCCGGCAGCACGAAGCGGTTGAGGTAGACCGGCTCGGTCAGCTCGCGCAGCGGGGTGCGGTCGCCATAGTCGGCGTCCAGCTCCCAGCCGCCGCGGCGGCCGCCGCGCTGGAACAGGGCGAAGAAGCGCGGCAGCGCATCCTCGCGCACGCGCAGGAACTCCACGTCCACCTCGTCCACGTTCACCGACACCACCGGCAGGCCGCGGCTCTCGCGCGCCGGCAGCACGCTGCCCTGCGAGGCGAAGCCCACCGCCGGCTCCAGCTCGCCGGTGTGCACGGTCCTGCGGACGGGCTGTTCGAAGGTGCTGCCGTCGGCCGCCAGCAGGCCGGCGCCGATGGTCACGGTGTAGTCGCGCGCCGGCTCGACGAAGGGCAGGCGCAGGATGCGCGCGTCCTCCGACAGCGACCAGCCGGCCCCGCCCTCCACCGCCGGCTCCACCGCCAGCAGGCGGTCGAAGTCCTGGGTGCCGACCAGCGGCCGGGAGAACTCCAGGGCGAGGGTCAGGCGGCCTTCGTGCATGTCCGGCCAGGCGCGGACCAGGGCGAAGCCTTCGACCTCGCCGCGCTGCGCCTCCAGCTTCTCGCCACCCGGCTCGGGCAGCTGCCCGCCCGGATCGCGGCCGCAGCCGGCCGCCACCAGCACCACCAGGCCGAGCACGGCCGCCATGCGGCGCATCCAGCCCCGTCGCTCCTTCCGTTCCGCCCGCATCGGCGCGCTCTCCTGCTTCGACGCGGCGAGTATAGGGACTGCCGTGTCCGGCCGGCAGGCGCGCGCTTGGCCTATTGCGGGCGCGCGTGCGACAGCGCGCCGGCGACCGCCTGGAACAGGCGGTGCATGTCCAGCGGCCGCGGCAGGCGCTGCAGCGGCAGTTCCGCCGGCACCAGCGCCGGGTCGAACGGCGCCGCCCCATCCTCGATGACGATGGCCGGGCCGCGGTAGCCGGACTCGTACATGGTGGCCAGTAGCGCCGCGGCCGGGAACAGGGCGATGCCGCTGTCCACGATCACCAGGTCCGGTGCACCGGCCTCGGCCCAGCGGCGCAGCGCGGCGGCGCCGTCGGCGGCCAGGTCCGGCCGGTAGCCCTGGCTGGCCAGGGCGTTGCCGACCAGCGACAGCCGCGCGCCCTCGCGGAACACCAGCAGGATGCGCTCGCCGTGGCCGGCCACGGCCCCGGCCGCCGCGGCCGGTTCGACCTGCTCCGGTTCCTCCTCCGGCACCGCCGGCAGCCACAGCTCGAAGCAGGTGCCCTCGCCCGGCCGGCTGGACACCTCGATGCGCCCGCCGGCGCTCTCGACGATGCGCTTGCACGAGACCAGGCCCAGGCCGGTGCCGTCGGGCTTGGTGGTGAAGAACGGGGTGAACAGCTGCCGCAGCGTCTCCTCGCCCATGCCCACGCCGGTGTCGCGCACCGACAGCACCACCTCCTGGCCGCGCGCCTCGGCCGCCAGCTCCAGCACCCCGCCCTGCGGCATGGCGTGGATGGCGTTCAGGCACAGGTTGAGCAGGCTCTGCTGCAGCTCGGTGTAATTGGCGCGCAGCGCCAGCTCCGGATCGGCCACCCGCACCTCCAGCTGCACGGTGCGCGGCAGGCTGCCCTTGATCAGCAGCTCCACGGCGTGGAACAGGTCGGCCACGCGGAAGCGCTCGCTGCTGCGACGGGAGCCGCGCACGAACGAGAGCATGGACTCGGCCATCTCGTGGCCGCGACGGCCGCATTCGGCCACCACCGCGGCCAGCTGGTGCAGGCGCGGGTCGTCGCTGCGCTGGGCGATCAGCTCCGGCACGATCAGCAGCGGCTGCAGGATGTTGCGCAGGTCGTGGCTCAGGCCCGCGGCCAGCAGCGCCAGGCTCTCCAGGCGCTGGGTGCGCATCAGCTCGTGCTCGGCACGCTGGCGCTCCTCCTCGGTGCGTGCCTCGCGCAGCGCGCGTTCCACGGCCGCCGGCAGGCGCGCGGCGCTGTGCTTGAGGATGTAGTCGTTGGCGCCCTCGCGCAGCGCCGCCACCGCCACGTCCTCGCCCATCGTGCCGGACACGTACACGAACGGCAGGTTGGGATTGTGCGCGCGGACGATGCGCAGGGCCTCGTGCCCGGAGAAGCCGGGCATGCTCAGGTCCGACAGCACGATGTCGGGACGGAACTCGGCCAGCGCCCGGCGCAGGCCGGCCTCGTCCTCGACCCGCATGTAGTCGGCGACCAGGCCGGCCTCCTCCAGCTGCAGCTGCAGCAGCTCGGCGTCCTCGGGCGAGTCCTCGACGAACAGGACACGCACCCGGCCTTCGCGGCTTATGGCGCGCAGGGGCATGGCTCAGCCTTCCCGCGAGGGCGCCTCGTTGACCAGCGCCCAGAACTGGCCCAGGGTCTTGACCGCCTCGAAGAACTGCTGGATGTCCACGGGCTTGACCACGTAGGCGTTGACCCCGAGGTCCCAGCTGCGCGCCAGGTCACTCTCCTCGCGGGACGAGGACAGGATCACCACCGGCATCCGCCGCAGCTTCTCGTCGGCCCGGATCCGCTGCAGCACCTCCAGCCCGTCCATGCGCGGCATCTTGATGTCCAGCAGCAGCACCGCCGGCACCTCGTCGGGCCGGTCGGCGAAGCGTCCCTTGCGGTACAGGTACTCCAGCACCTCCACTCCGTCCTCCACGTGCACGATGGGATTGGCGAGGTTGGCCTCGCGCAGCGCGTCGATGGCCATTTCGGCGTCGGCGGGGCTGTCTTCGGCCAGCAGGATGGTCCGGATCGCGCTCATGTGCCAGGGCTCCCCAGGGTGTTGGTCGAATCCTGCCCCGGAGGCAGGATGAAATGGAAGGTGGCGCCGCGGTCGGGCTCGGATTCGGCCCAGATCCGGCCGCCGTGGCGGGCCAGGACCCGGCGCACGCTGGCCAGGCCGATGCCGGTGCCGGGGAACTCGCTGGCCTTGTGCAGCCGCTGGAACACCCCGAACAGCTTGCCGGCGTAGGCCATGTCGAAGCCCACACCGTTGTCGCGGACGCTGAAGTGGTGCTGGCCGTCCGGCATCCGTTCGTAGCCGACCTCGATCACCGCCGGGTCGCGTCCGGCCGAGTACTTGACCGCATTGCCCAGCAGGTTCAGCCACACCTGCCGCATCATGTTCTCGTCGGCCACCACCACCGGCAGCGGCGCGATGTGCCACTCGACGCGGCCGGGCTGCCGGCCTTCCGCCTCGGCTTCGGCGCGGCGACCCGAATCCAGCACCGCGCGCGTCTCCTCGGCCAGCGACTGCATGTCCACCGGTTGCAGCTTGAGCGCGTGCCGGCCCAGGCGCGAATACACCAGCAGGTCGTCGATCAGCGCCGACATGCGGCGGGCCGAATCGCCGATCACCTCCAGGTAGTGCCGCGCCTTGTCGTCCAGGCTGGCGCCCAGGTGCTGGGCCAGCTTGTCCGAGAAGCCGGCCACGTGGCGCAGCGGCGCGCGCAGGTCGTGCGAGACCGAGTAGCTGAACGCCTCCAGTTCGCGGTTGACCTCCGAGACCTGCTCCACCTTGCCCTCCAGTTGCCGGTTCAGCTCGGCGATGCGCGCCTGCGCGGCCTTCTGCACGGTGATGTCGCTGACCGTCATCAGCACCACGTCGTCGTCGCGGTCCGGCAGCTGCATGCGCCGGGCGTTGACCATCATGGTCCGCACCTGGCCGTCCACGGTGCGCTGGATGTGCTCGTAGTCCCACAGTTCGCGGCCGCGGGTCAACACGTCCGACAGGCGCTGGCGGATCATCGGGTCGCGCCAGGCATCGCCGATCTCCTCCAGGGCCACGCTGCGGTCCCAGGTGCGGCCGGGATCGCCACCGTACAGCTCGGCGAAGGCCGGGTTGTGCATCACCACCCGCAGCTGCCCGTCCAGCACCACGATCGGCTCGCGCACCGTCGCCAGCACCGCGCGGGCACGCTCGCTGGCCTTGGACAGCCGGCGCTCGGACTGCATCCGGTAGCGTTCCTGGCGGTGCAGCAGGTAGATCACCAGCCCCATCAGCAGCAGCTGCACCAGCAGCGCGCCCAGGCCCAGCCAGCGCACCCGCCAGCGCTGCCACTCCGCGTAGCGGGCCCGTTCGCTGAGCATCGCCGCCTCGTTGCCGATGAACTCCTGCAGCAGCTCGCGGATCTGGTAGCGGCCGTAGAGCTGGTCCACCAGCGCCACCTTCTCCGGGTCGTCCACGCCCATGGCCAGGGCGCGGGCGCCCTCGATGCGGCGCTGGAACAGGGTCTCCAGGCGCCCGGCCAGGCGCATCTGCTCGGGATTGTCGCGGGTGAGCGCGACCAGGCGCTCCAGGGCCGGGCCGACCTCGGCGATGGCCTCCTCCAGGCGCCGGTGCAGCTCCGGGTTGCCGGGACTGAGCCCCACGGCCATGCCCAGCGAGTCCACGCGGCGGATCGTCGCCTCCACCTCGCGGGCGGCGGCCTGGACCTCATGGGTGTGCCGGACCCATTCCTGGGCCGCCTGGCTCTCCGTGGTCCACTGCCGGATCAGCAGGTACGGGACCAGCAGGATCAGGATGACGGCCGAGACCAGCAGCGGCAGCCGCCAGCGGGCAATGAAGTCTTCCAGCGCACCTTCCCGCAAAACGGCCTCCTCCCCTCGGGCTTCGTCCCCGGCCACGCCGGCGCCCCGGCGCCGGCGTGCTGCCCGGTTAAGCATTGCGAAGCAGGCGATAGAAAAACGTGAAGGCCGGCTCAAGGAGCCGGCCTCCGGAAGGAATCTGGTGGGCGGTGTAGGGATCGAACCTACGACCCTTGCCGTGTGAAGGCAATGCTCTACCGCTGAGCTAACCGCCCTTGTGGGCTGCACCAGTGGTGCAGGCCGCGCATGTTAAATGCGCGTGGGCGTCCGGTCAATCCTCCCCGCGAAAATTTTTCGCCTCAGCGCGACTTGCTGCTCCGCAGCCGCCGGATCCGGGGTGGCGGCGCGAAGGCGTCGGCGCGCGCCTCGGCCCAGAAGGCGCGGAACACGGCGTGGTCCGGGACGCCGTGCAGCAGCTCTCCCGGCTCCAGGAAGCGGTACAGGGCGGCCAGGGAGCGGATTTCCACCGGCGAGACCCGGCGCAGGATGTGCTCCGGGCCCAGTTCGGAAGGGTGTTCCAGCCCGGCCGCGCACAGCAGGTCGCGCAGCGCGCGCAGGGTGCTGTCGTGGTAGCGCCAGACCCGCACCGCCTTGTCCTCCGGGTCCAGGTTGCGCCAACGGCGTGGATCCTGGGTGGCGATGCCGGTCGGACAGCGGTCGGTGTGGCAGCTCAGCGACTGGATGCAGCCCAGGGCGAACATGAAGGCGCGGCCGGCGTTGCACCAGTCCGCGCCCATGGCCAGGGTGCGGGCGATGTCGAAGGCCGAGGTGATGCGCCCGGCCGCGGCCAGGCGGATGCGCCCGCGCAGGTCCAGCCCGACCAGGGTGTTGTGCACCAGCATCAGCGCCTCGTGCATGGGCACGCCGATGTGGTCCATGAACTCGGCCGGCGCCGCGCCGGTGCCGCCCTCGGCACCGTCCACCACGATGAAGTCCGGCAGCAGCGCCGGCTCGGCCCGCCCGTGCTCGTGCATGGCCTTGGCGATGCCGAACCATTCCCAGGGATGGCCGATGGCCAGCTTGAAGCCCACCGGCTTGCCGCCGGACAGCTCGCGCAGGCGCGCCACGAAGCGCAGCAGGCCCAGCGGCGTGTCGAAGGCCGAGTGCCGGGCCGGCGACACGCAGTCCACGCCCACCGGCACGCCGCGGGTGGCGGCGATCTCGGCGCTGACCTTGGCCGCCGGCAGCACCCCGCCGTGGCCGGGCTTGGCGCCCTGGGAGAGCTTGATCTCGATCATCCGCACCTGCGGCCGCGCGGCCTGCCCGGCGAAGCGTTCCGGGTCGAAGCGCCCCTCCGCGTCGCGGCAGCCGAAGTAGCCCGAACCCAGCTCCCAGACCAGGTCGCCGCCGTGCTCCAGGTGGTAGGGCGAGATCGCGCCCTCGCCGGTGTCGTGGTAGAAGCCGCCCAGGCGCGCGCCGCGGTTGAGCGCGCGGATGGCGTTGGCCGACAGCGCGCCGAAGCTCATGGCCGAGATGTTGAACACGCTGGCCGCGTACGGCTGCGTGGTCGCCTCCCCGCCCACCTGCACGCGGAAGTCGTGCTCGTCGATCCGGGTCGGCGCCAGCGAATGGTTGATCCATTCGTAGTCGGCGGCGTAGGTGTCCTGCAGGGTGCCGAACGGCACCACGTCCATCACCCCCTTGGCGCGCCGGTACACCAGGGCGCGCTGCTGGCGCGAGAACGGCGCCTCCTCGGTGTCTGCCTCGATGAAGTACTGGCGGATCTCCGGGCCGATCGTCTCCAGTCCGTAGCGGAAGTGGGCCAGGATCGGATAGTTGCGGCGCAGGGTGCTGCGCCGCTGCAGCAGGTCCCAGCTGCCCAGCAGCACCAGCGCCGCGCCGGCGCCGGCGCCCCACCACCACGCCGGCCAGCGCAGCGCCAGCGGCACGGCGACCAGCAGCAGCGCCCAGCTGCCCAGATAGGCCAGGTAGCGGCTCATTCCCTCTCCTCCGGTGCGGAACCGGGCCAGTCTAGCCGGCCGCCCGCACGCGGCGGACGCGATGCCGCGCTCCCTACTCCCCGGGCGCGGACGGCTGCAGGCCGACCAGGCCCGGCCCCAGCACGGTGGCGGTGGTGGCGCGGCCGGTGCTGGCGTTGCGGATGCGCACCGTGTCGCCGGCGGCACCGTCCTCCAGCGCGGTACCGGCCACCGCCACCTGGAAGCCGCTGCCGGTGCCGACGATGCGCACCGGCTGGCCGCGCCGCACCGCGACCGGCGCCTGCAGCAGCGAGCGCCGCAGCGGCTGGCCCGGGCGCAGCGACCGCCGCGCCGTGCGGCCTTCCGCGTCGGCGACTGCCAACAGCAGGTCGGGCACCGCGGCCAGGTCCTGTCCGGCCAGCGCGAGCATGCCGGCCTGCAGCGGCTGGCCGGCGGCCACCGCCTCGCGCACGACCACACCGGCCACCTGCGCCTGCACCCGGACCACGAGCCGGCCCTCGCCGCCCGTGCCCGGGCAGCGCGCCAGCACCTGCAGCCGGTCGAAACGGCCCTCCGCCGGGACGTCCTCCACCACCTCGACACGCCAGGGCATCGGGCAGTCCGGCAGCCGCCGCACCGCCGGCAGCACCGCCACCTCGATCCGCGCGTCGCGTGCCCCCAGGGCCCGCGCGCGCGCCTCCGCCCAGGCCCGCGCCACCTGCGCGGCCTGTGCCTGCGGCGTGGCCGCGGCGGCCTGTGCCGCGGCCACGCCCGGCAGCAGCCAGGCCAGCAGGCACAGGCCGGCGACGGCGCGCTTCGGAAGGCGGCGGGTGGACATGGCGCACAGGGTAGCCTCCAGCCTGCGCGCGGGACGCTCAGGATCTTTTTAGATTCCGCCCCCTGCCCAGGCCCCCGCCTACCATGCGAGCGCCCGGCCGTGGCCGCCGCCCGGCCGCAACAGGAACCGCAACAGCATGGGTATCAATCTCGGACAGGCGCTGGGCCTGCACCCGGCGGCACTGAAACTGCGCGGCGAGCGCGCCCAGGTCCTGGCCTCCAACCTGGCCAACGAGAGCACGCCCGGCTACCAGGCGCGCGACATCGACTTCCGCGCCCGCCTGGCCGAGGCGGCCCTGGGCATGGCCGAACCGCTGCTGCAGCCCTTCACCTCCGACGCGGTGCTCTACCGCGTCCCCAGCCGTCCGTCGCAGGACGGCAACACGGTCGAGCTTGGCATCGAGCAGGCCGAGTTCGCCCAGAACGCACTGGATTTCCAGACCAGCCTCACCTTCCTCAACCTGAGGATCCGGGGCCTGGCCGCGGCGATCCAGGGCAACGGATAAGCACGATGAGCCTGAAGCAGAGCGTGGAGATCGCCGGTTCGGCCATGGCGGCCCAGACCGTGCGCATGAACACCATCGCCAGCAACCTGGCCAACGCCAATACCGCCGGCACCGCCGACAGCGCCTACCAGGCGCGCAAGCCGGTGTTCGCGGCGGTGTTCAACGGCATCGGCGCGCGCGTGCAGGTGCTGGACGTGGTCACCACCCAGGACCCGCTGGAAGCCCGCTACGAGCCGGGCAACCCGCTGGCCGACGGGGACGGGATGGTCTACTACTCCAACGTCAACCCGGTGGAGGAGATGGCGGACATGCTCGCCGCCTCCCGCGCCTACGCCACCAACGTGGAGGTGCTGGCCCGCCTGAACAGCATGCAGCAGGCGGTCCTCAAGCTGGGAGAAGGCGCATGACCGCGGTCGACAACAGCCTGCTGGCCGGCGCCGCCACCCCCGCCGCCGGCGGCGCGGTCGCCGCCAACGGCCGCGGCGCCTCCGACCTGTTCATGACCCTCCTGCTGGCGCAGATCCGCAACCAGGATCCGCTCGCGCCGATGGAGAGCAAGGACTTCGTCAACCAGTTCGCCTCGATGACCCAGGTCGAGACGATGCAGACCCTGGCCAGCCTGACCAGCACCGCGGCGGCGCTGCAGGAAAGCATGCTGGTGGTGAACCTGGGCGCGCAGGTGGGCAGCGAACTGATGGTCGCCGCCGGCGCGGTCGACCTCGACGGCGAGCCGGTCGCCGGCGCCTTCGTGCTCGGCACCGGCAGCGCCGACGCGGCCGTGGTCCTGACCGGCGCCGACGGTGCCGTGCACCGCCTGTCGCTGGGCGCGCACGACGCCGGCACGGTGCGCTTCAGCATCGATCCGCAGGCGCTGGGCCTGGCGCCCGGGCGCTACACGCTGCGGATCGATACCGGCAACGGCGAGACCCCGGTCGCGGAGATCCAGGGCCGCCTGCTCGGCGTGCGCCTGGACGCGCAGGGCCGGGTCGTGCTCGACGTGGCCGGCGTCGGCGAGGTCGGCACCGGCGACATTTCCCGCTTCCTGGGCCGCGCCGGCGGCACCCAGGCCACGTCCCTGCAAGGAGCCTGACGGTCCATGGCATTCAACATCGCACTGAGCGGCCTGAACGCGGTCACCGGCCAGCTCGACCAGATCAGCAACAACATCGCCAACAACGGCACCTACGGCTTCAAGTCCGGCCGCGCCAACTTCGCCGCGGCCTATTCCCAGGGCCAGCCGGGTGGCGTGTACATCGGCTCGACCACCCAGTCGCTGGGCATCGGCGGCAACGTGCTGGCCACCGGCCGCGGCCTCGACGCGGCCATCCAGGGCCGCGGCTTCTTCGTCTCCCGCGACAGCAGCGGCGCGTTGGTGTATTCGCGCCTGGGCATGTTCGGCGTGGACAAGGACGGCTTCGTGGTCGACGCGCTCGACCGCCGCGTGCAGGGCTACAGCAACGCCCCCGGCGGCACCCTCGGCGACCTGAGCGTGCCCACCGAGGCCATGCCCGCGGAGGCCAGCACCAGCCTGCGCTACGCCGGCAACATGTCCGCCGACTGGCAGCCGCCGGCCGCCGCCTTCGACATGGCCGACGCCACCACCTACAACGGCGTGCAGGTGTCCAGCGTGTACGACTCGCTGGGCCGCCAGCACACCCTGAGCCAGTACTTCGTGCGCGGCGCCGGCAACGAGGTCACCGTCTACTACGCCCTGGATGGCGTGCTGCTGGACGACGGCACCGGCCCGGTCACCTCCACCCTGCAGTTCGGCCCGACCGGCCAGCTGCTGGCGCCGGCCGGCGCGGTGGCGCTGGACCTGGGCACCCCCACCGGCGCCGAACCGCTGCAGGTGGCGGTCAACTACACCGGCAGCACCTTCTTCGGCGGCGACTTCACCACCACCACCAACCGCGCCGACGGCAACCCGCCGGGCACGGTGGTCGAAGTCACCCTGGCCGAGGACGGCAGCATCCAGGTGCAGTACAGCAACGGCAGGCTGCTGGAGGCCGGCCGCCTGGCCCTGGCCGTGTTCCCCAACGAGGACGGCCTGACCCCGGTGGACGGCACCTCCTGGAAGCCCAACCCGAGCACCGGCGAGCCGATCTACGGCCAGGCCGGCGCGGGCGTGATCGGCTCCCTGGCGGTGGCCTCGCTGGAGGCCTCCAACGTGGACATGGCCACCGAGCTGGTGAACCTGATGACCGCCCAGCAGAGCTACCAGGCCAACTCCAAGGTGCTGACCACCGAGAGCGAGATGGTCCGCTCCCTGATGCAGGCGCTGTAAGCCGGCGATGGACACCTTCCTCTACACCGCCGTCAGCGGCGCGGACTACACCCGGCGTTCGCTGGCGGTGCGCGCCAACAACCTGGCCAACGCGCAGACCACCGGCTTCCGCGCCGACATGGCGGTGGCCGAACACCTGGAGGTGGCCGGCTACGGCTACGACTCGCGCCGCCAGGCCGGCATCACCGGCACCTTCGTGGACCAGGCCCGCGGCCGCCTCAACGAGACCGGGCGCAGCCTGGACGTGGCCATCCAGGGCGACGGCTACTTCGTGGTCGAGGCCGCGGACGGCCCGGCCTACACCCGCGCCGGCCACTTCCAGCTGGACGGCGAAGGCAACCTCACCCTTGGCGGCCGCCCGGTCCTGGGCCAGGGCGGCCCGATCGCGCTGCCGCCGCACCAGGCGGTAACCATCGGCGCCGACGGCACCGTCTCGGTGCGGCCGCAGGACGGCGGCGAGCTGCAGGTGGTCGACCGCCTGCTGCTGGTGCTGCCGGAGCCGGCCGACCTGGTCAAGCGCCCCGACGGCCTGCTCGGCACCCGCAGCGGCATCCAGTACGGGCCCGACGAGCGCGTGCGCGTGGCCGCCGGGCACCTGGAGGGCAGCAACGTCTCGGCGGTGGAGGAAATGATCCGGACCATGGAGCTGAGCCGCACCTTCGAAATGCAGATGCGGCTGTTCCAGGCCGCCGACGAAATGGCCCAGACGGGCGACCGCCTGATCCGCGGCTGACCCGCCCCATCCCCCGAGGAACGCCATGAACCCCGCACTGTGGATCAGCAAGACCGGCCTGCAGGCCCAGGAAGCGCGCCTGCAGACCATCGCCAACAACCTGGCCAACGTGAACACGGTCGGCTTCAAGCGCGACCGCGCCACCTTCGAGGACCTGTTCTACCGGGTCGAGCAGCAGCCCGGCGCCCAGCTCAGCGACGCGGCCCTGGCCGGCGGCGTGCAGGTCGGCAACGGCACGCGCCTGGTCGGCACGCAGAAGGTGTTCACCGCCGGCAACCTGCAGACCACCGGCGGCGAACTGGACGTGGCCATCATCGGCAACGGCTTCCTGCAGGTGGAGCTGCCCGACGGCGAGATCGGCTACACCCGCGCCGGCCAGCTGCGCCTGGACCAGGACGGCAACCTGACCAACGCCCAGGGCCTGCCGCTGGTGCCGGCCATCACCATCCCGGCCAACGCCACCGGCATCAGCATCGGCGAGAACGGCGTGGTCACCGTCACCACCACCGACTCCACCAACCCCGTGGAGGTGGGCCAGCTGCTGCTGGCCGGCTTCGTCAACCCGGCCGGTCTGCTGGCCATCGGCGACAACCTGTACCGCGAGACCGTGGCCAGCGGCGCGCCGATCGAGGCCGCGCCCGGCCAGGAAGGCCTCGGCACGCTCAAGCAGCGCGCCCTGGAAGGCTCCAACGTGCAGGCGGTGGAGGAGATGGTGGAGATGATCGCCGCCCAGCGCACCTACGAGATGAACACCAAGGTGCTCAGCGCGGCGGACAACATGATGCAGCAGCTGGCGCAGGCGGCACGCTGATGCGCGCGGCCGCTCCCCTGCTGTGGCTGGCCGTGGCCGCGTGCGCGGGCTGCGCCACCCTGCGCGGCGAGGTGGCCATGCCCGCCGCCGCCGACGGCATGCCCGAGCTGGCGCTGGAGGTGCCGCAGGGCCGGTCCGGCGGCCTCTACGTGCCCGGTACGCTGCGCGCGCTCACCGCCGACGACCGTGCCTGGCGGGTGGGCGACGTGCTGACCGTGGTCCTGCAGGAGTCCACCCAGGCCAGCAACCGCAGCGGCACCACGATCAGCAAGGAGTCCAGCGTGGAAATGGGCGCCGGGCGTCTGTTCGGCTCGGACGCGGACCTGGACACCAACCTGGGCCTGAGCCGCGGCAGCAGCGGCTCCGGCGCCACCACCCAGGCCGCCACCCTGTCCGGCTCGATCACCGTGGTCGTGCAGAAGGTGCTGCCCAACGGCCTGCTCCAGGTGGACGGGCAGAAGAGCCTGGCGCTCAACCAGGGCGTGGAGACGGTGCGCCTGCGCGGCTACGTACGCCCGGCCGACATCGCCACCGGCAACGTGGTGTCCTCGCAACGCGTGGCCAATGCCCGGATCCAGTACTCCGGGCGCGGTCCGGTCGCCAGCGCGGCCCGCAGCGGCTGGCTGGCGCGCTTCTTCAACCATCCGTTGATGCCGCTGTGAACCGTCCCCGTCCCACCGCCTTCCCGCCCCTGACGGCGGCGCCTGCCGCCTGCCGCCGGCTGGTGCTGTTGCTGGCGCTGTCGCTGGCCGCGCTGCCGGCGGCCGCGCAGCGCATCGGCAGCCTGGTCGACGTGGAGGGCATCCGCGAGAACCAGCTGGTCGGCTACGGCATCGTGGTCGGCCTGGACGGCACCGGCGACGGCACCCAGGCCCGCTACACCAGCCAGTCGGTGCGCAACATGCTCGAGCAGTACGGCGTGCGCCTGCCCGAAGGCGCCTCGGTGCGCGCGCGCAACACCGCCGCGGTGATGGTCAGCGCCTCCTTCCCGCCCGGCTACCGGCGCGGCCAGACCATCGACGTGACCGTGTCCTCGCTGGGCGACGCCAAGAGCCTGCGCGGCGGCACCCTGCTGCTGACGCCACTGCGTGGCGCCGACGGCCAGGTCTATGCGCTGGCCCAGGGCAACGTGGTCGTGCCCGGGATCAGCGCGCAGGGCCGCAGCGGCTCCAGCGTCACCGTCAACACGCCCACCGCCGGGCGCATCCCCAACGGCGCGACCATCGAGCAGGTGATCCCCTCGGACTTCGCCACCGCGCCGGTGATCCGCCTCAACCTGCGCCGCCCCGACTTCCAGACCGCCGACACCATCACCCGCGCGCTCAACCGCGAGCTGGGGCCGGGCATGGCCCACTCCCTGGACGCCACCGCGGTGGAGGTGCAGGCCCCGGCCGACCCGCGCGAGCGGGTGGCCTTCGTCGCCCGCATCAGCGCCATCGACATCGACGCCGGCGAGGGGCCGCCGAAGGTGGTGTTCAATTCGCGCACCGGCACCGTGGTCATCTCGCGCGAGGTCCGGGTGCGGCCCGTGGCGGTCTCGCACGGCTCGCTGCGGGTGAGCATCGGCGAGGGCTTCGACGTCAGCCAGCCCGGCGCCTTCTCCGGCGGCCGCACCGTGGTGGCGCCGCGCTCGGACGTGCAGGTCGAAAGCGAGGTGCCGCGCACCTTCCACTGGGAGGGCGGCGCCAGCCTGCAGGAGATCGTGGACACGATCAACGGCATCGGCGCCAGCCCCGACGACCTGATGGCGATCCTGCAGGCACTGGACGAGGCCGGCGCCCTGACCGGCGAGCTGGTGGTGATCTGATGCTGCCCGTGTACGTGCCTTCCCCCATCCTTCCCCCCGCGGCCACGGCCGGCGACGCCGCTCCCACCCCCGCGGCGTCCGCCGACGCGCGCATGGTCGAGGCCGCCGTGCAGTTCGAGGGCGTGTTCGTGGCGCAGATGCTGCGCGCCATGCGCCAGGCCGCCGAGGCCTTCGGCGGCCCGGGCGACGACCGGCAGGGCGCCCTGCTCGACCATGCCCTCACCCTCGTGGCCGAGGACATCGCCCGCCAGCGTGCCTTCGGCATCGCCGACCTGGTGCTGGCGCAGCTGGCCACCCCGCCCGCCGGCCAGGACGCCGCCCCGAACGCCTCCGGAGCTTCCGCATGAAGATCAGCTACATCGGCCTGTCCGGGCTGCTCGCCACGCAGTCCAGCATGGACACCTCGGCCCGCAACATCGCCAACCTGCTGACCCCCGGCTACACCCGCCAGGGCACGGTGCTGGCCTCGCGCGCCGCCGGCGGCGTCGACGTGGCCCGGCTGGTCCGCTACGAGGACCGCTACAAGAGCCAGCAGCTGTGGAACAGCACCGCGCGCGAGGGCGTCTACGCGGCGATGGAGCCCTACTTCTCCCAGCTCGAGGAGGTCATGGGCCTGGAGGAAGGCAGCGTCAAGGGCGGCATCGACGCCTTCTTCGCCGCACTCAACGAGGTGAGCACCGGCCCGACCTCGATCCCGCTGCGCCAGCAGGTGCTGTCCGCCGCCGAGGGCCTGGTCACCCGCTTCGACGCCCTGCGCGACACCCTGTACGGGCAGCTCGACGCGGTGCGCCAGCAGGCCGCCACCAGCGCCGCGCAGGTCAGCGACCTGAGCGCCACCGTGGCCGCGCTCAACGAGCGCATCGCCGAGCTGACCGCCGCCGGCGGCGTGCCCTCGGAGCTGATCGACCAGCGCGACCGCGCCCTGCTGGAGCTGGCCCGGCTGGCCGAGATCCGCGTTGCCGAACAGCCCGACGGCATGGTGGACGTGACCCTGGCCCAGGGCACGCCTCTGGTGCGCGGCAAGCTGGCCGCGCGCGCCGAAACGGTCGCCAACGCCGACGGCACCTTCGGGCTGAAGCTGAGCATGGGTGCGGCGGAGTTCCCGCTCGACGCCACCCGGGCCGGCGGTTCGATCGGCGGCCTGGCGGCCTACGCCGGCCAGGTGCTGCTGCCGCAGCTGGAATACACCCACACCCTGGCCGCCGAGCTGGCCGGCCGGATCAACGCCGCGCTGACCTCGGGCTACGGCACCGACGGCCAGCCGGGCCAGCCGCTGTTCCTGGTCGACGCCGCCACCGGCCGCCTGTCGCTGAACCCGGCGGTGGACCAGGTCAATCTGGGCTTCTCCTCCGCTCCCGGCGAACCGGGCAACACCGACAACCTGGCCGCACTGATCGACGTGCGCCTGCAGCCCTTCGTCCTGCCGGGCCTGGGCCAGGTCACGGTGGGCGACGCCTACACCATCATGGTCGGCAAGCTCGGCTCCGACAGCCAGAACAACGCCGCCTCGCTCGAGACCGCCGCCACCCTGCGCAGCCAGGCCGAACTGGACCTGCTGTCGGTCACCGGCGTCAACAGCGAGGAAGAGGCGGTGCGCATGTCCGAGCTGCTGCAGGCCTACCAGGCCAACATGAAGGTCATCTCGGTGGCCAACCGCATCTTCGACACCCTGATCGAGGCGTTCTAAGGAGCATCCATGCGCATCTCCAGCGCCCACCTGACCACCACCCTGCAGGGCACCCTGAGCGGCAACAACGAGCGCCTGGCGAAGCTGACCGAACAGATCGCCGCCGGCCGCCGCGTCACCCGCCCGTCCGACGACCCGATCGCCAGCGTGCGCCTGCGCATGATCGAGCGCGACGGCGTGCTGCTGGAGCAGTACCGGCAGAACATCAGCACCCTGACCATCAGGCTGGAGCGCAACGAATCGCAGCTCGGCGGCATGGTGGACACGATGATGTCCGCCGGCGACCTGCTGGTGTGGGCGCTGGACGGCGCCAGCTCCACCGCCGACCTCAACGCCATGGCCACCACCCTGCGCAGCCTGCGCGACACCCTGCTGGCCTCCGCCAACGCGCTGGACACCGAGGGCAACCACATGTTCTCGGGCACGGCCACCGCCACCGCGCCGATCGCCGTGGACGACACCCAGCCGCCCGGCATGCGCTACAGCTTCGCCGGCAACGACAAGCGCCAGCTGGTGGTGGTGGGCAACGGCATCACCCAGGCCGCCAACGTCAGCGTCGGCGAGGTGGCCGAGGTGCTCAACCGGCTCGATGCCGCGCTGGCGGTGCTGGAGGACCCGGCCGCCGACTCGAGCAACCCGGCCATGCGCACGGTGCTGCAGGCGGCCGTGGACGCGCTGGACGTCGGCCGGGACGCGCTGACCGCGAAGATGGCGCAGATGGGCGGTGCCCGCAACACGCTGCGCCTGCTGGACGACACCCACGCGGCCATGCAGGTGGGCAACGCCACCGCCGCCGAGCAGGTCGGCGGCCTGGACATGGCCGAGGCCTACGAGCGCCTGGCGCGCTACACCGTCGCCATCCAGTCCACCTACCAGGTGTACAGCCGGATCATGCAGCTGAATCCGTTCGAGATGCTGTGACCGCCGGATGAGCGTACGCCTGCACCCGTCGTCGCCGGGCATCGAGCAGCGCGGGATCGGTTCGCCCGCGCGCGTCGGCGCGCCGGCCGCGCCCGTGGCCGCCTCGGCCACCCGGCCGCGGCAGGAGGAAACCGCGCCCGCGGACACCGGCTGGTATGCCGGCCTGGCCGCGCGCCAGGCCCGACTGAACCGCGAGGCCACGGGCACCCAGCAGGCGCTGGCCTGGCTGGACACCCTGCTGCCGCGGCTGCGCGACCTGGCCCGGCGCCTGGGCATCGGCAATGGCGACGGCGCCGCGCCGGCGGCGCTGGCCGAGAGCCTGGATCGGCTGCGCGCGTGCTGGGAACGCCGCCACGCCGAAAGCGCCGGCACCCTGGATGCCGACCTGGAGCACTTTCCCGCCGGCGACGCCCGCCAGTCGTTCCGCATCCGCGGCTTCGACCTGGCCGCGCTCGCCGCGCCCGAGGCCGAGACCCTGGTCTTCCATCCGCGCGGCGTGGGCCGGCGCGCCCGGGTCGTGGTGCTGGCCCAGGGCGACCTGCCGGAGGAGCGCGTGCGCCGGCTCGGCGCGGCCCTGGCCCCCGACGGCATCCGGGTGCGCGCCGACGAGTCCGGCCAGCTGCTGTTCTCGATACCGGAGTCGGACTGGCCGGCGCTGCGCGAGCAGCTGCTGGTGCAGGGCGGCGGCCGGCGCTTCCCCGCCGGCTGGCCCGGCCGGGTGGTGGCCGAGGCGCTGCCGGGTGCGATCGATCCGGCGCAGTGGTCGGTGGACGATGCCGGTGCCCGCCAGCAGGCCTTCAAGCAGGCCAGCGCCGCGCTGATCCGCGCCGAGCACGCGCGCAACGACCTGGCCACGCGCCTGGCCGAGGCCGGCACGCGCATCCGGGAGGAGCGCGGGCGCACCGATCCGGAGCGGATGCGCCAGGCGGCCGACGCCTTCGCCTCCGGCCTGGCCGGGGAAACCGGCTTCCGCCGCCTGGCCACCGCCGGCGCCTGCCTGCGCGGCCTGGGCCGCCAGCGCGTGGCCTCGGTGCTCGGCGGCTGAGCGCCGGCCGGATCAGCCGCGCGGCAGCAGCACCGACACCTCGGTGCCCTCGCCCAGGCGGCTGGCCACGGTGACCTCGCCGCCGTGGCGCTCGATCACGCAGCGGACGAAGGCCAGGCCCAGGCCCACGCCGGCGTCCGTGCCGCCGGTGGTGGCCGCCGCGTTGCCGGCCTGGAAGAACGGATCGAACAGGTGCGGCAGGTCCGCCTCGGCGATGCCCACGCCCTGGTCGATGATCCGCAGCAGCAGCCGCCCGTCCCCGGCGGTACGCAGCCAGGCCGCCACCTCGGTGCCCGGCCCGGAGTACTTGATCGCGTTGTCGAGCAGGTTGGCCACCGCGCGCACCAGCATGGCCTGGTTGCCCTGGATCCACGGGTCGCGCACGTCGCCGACCGGGCCGACCAGCCGCACCGAACGCTGCTCGGCCGCCAGCCACATCTGGTCCACCGCCTCGGCCACCACGTCCTCGAGGTTGACCGGGACGAAGCTGCCGCGGTCCAGGCGCTCGGCCCGCGAGATCTGCAGGAAGTCGCGCGACAGGCGCAGCGAGTAGTCAGCCTGGCGGCGGAGCTCGGCCAGGAAGGTCAGGTCCTCGCCCGGCACGCCGGCGCGCCGTTCGTGCAGCCGCGCCGAACGCTCCTCGATCAGGGCCAGCATCGTGGTCAGCGGGCTGCGCAGGTCGTGGGCGATGTGGCGCAGCGCGGCGCGGTCGCGGCCGGCGTCGCCGGCCTCCGGGTCCACCAGGCACAGCAGGCTGTGGCCGCCGCGGCCCAGGCCCGGCGGCTCGGCCGGGGCCGGGACCCGCAGCCACTGCCAGCTGCGTCCGCCGACCCGCACCTCGCCCATGCTGGAGGCGGCCGCGGGGCCGGTACCCAGCCGCGCGATCTCCACCGGCGCGCCACTGCCGTCACCGCAGGCCGCCACCGCCACCCGCCGTGCCTGGCGGTTCTGCGCCACCACCCGGCCCTGGCCATCGAACAGGAACGCCGGGTAGTCCAGCCCGTTGAGCGTGCGCAGGTAGCGGCGCTGCCAGGCCCGGCCGCAGGCGCGCCCGCGACGGGCCAGGCGCTGCAGGCACACGGCCAGCGCGGCCCCGGCCAGCCCGCAGGCGAAGGCCAGCACCGCCACGCCCAGGCACATCCAGGCCGGCACCGCGGAGGCGCCCGGCACCAGCGCCATCAGTGCGCCCAGGCTCCCCGCCGGCCCCGGCACCACCGCGGCGGCGGCGGACAGGCACGCGGCACGGTGCCCGGCCCGGCGCCAGGGCATCCGGGCGTGCATCCCCCCCATCCCGGTCATGCGTACTGGCGTGCCAGGCGCGCCCGGGCCGCGGCGTAGCCCGTCTCCTCCGCGCGCGGGGCGCAGGGCAGCTGCTCCAGCCGGTAGCCGTGGTTGTAGACGGTCGAGATGATCAGGCCGTTCTTGGCGCGCAGCTCCAGGGCATTGCGCAGCTTGCTGATGTACGTGGCCAGGGTGGCGTCGTACCTGCGGTCCACCTCGCCCCAGATCTGCCGGATCAGGTCGTCCTTGCGCACGATGCGGCCGACGTTGCGGAACAGGTGCTCGGCCAGGGCGAACTCGCGCGCCGGCAGGTTGACCACCTGCGAGTGCGCGCCCACGGTCAGGCGGGCGCTGCGGCTGGCCAGGTCCAGGGTGTAGTTGCCCACGGTCAGCTGGTGCCCGCGCACGCGCTCGGGGTAGTAGCGGCGCATCTGCGCGCGGACGCGGGCGATCAGCTCGCGCTCGCCGGCCGGCTTGACCAGGTAGTCGTCGGCACCGTTCTCCAGGCCCTCGACGATGCTCTCCTCGCTGTCGCACTGGCTGAGCATGACCACCGGCAGGTTGTCCGGGCGCCGCTCGCGCGCCCAGCGCAGGACCTCGATGCCGCTCTTGCCGGGCACGTCCAGGTCCAGCAGCAGCATGTCCACCTGCTCGGTCTCCAGCATCCGGATGAAGCCGTTGCCTTCGTGGCGGACGATGCTCTTGAAGCCGGCCTTCTCCAGCCACCCGGCCACCGTGATGGCCTGGGCGATGGTGTCTTCGAGAATTGCAACGCGCATGGGGGGAAGGAATCCTTGACTGCGGTACTCGGGCCAAGGAACCTGCCCGGGGTCCGCCACCGGTCCGGCCGGAAGCATGGCCCTCCCCGGTGCCGCCGGAGGCATGCGGTGCGTGCATGGAAGTCCGGGGGGAAGGCGCTCACGGCGGTCGGCTCGACGGAAGCTGGCGGGCACGGTTGCCTGGCGACGCGCTCGTGATCGCCCGCGCGAGCGGATTCTTAAGAACGGAATTTGGAATCTGTGCAACCGCGCACAGCCGCAGCGTGCCGGTTGCACGCAAGCCGCGGCCGCACGCCAAACCCGGCATGCCGGCCATGGTGGTGGATGCGGCGCGGCGGTGCCGGACTCAGCCCAGCGTGCCCACCAGACTGACCTCGCGCCCCTCGGGGATCTCGTTGTACGACAGCACGCTCAGCCCCGGCGCGAACAGCCGCGCGTAGCGGGCCAGGATCGGGCGCAGGCGGGGGATCACCAGCAGCACCGGCGGCAGGCCCTGCTGCTTCATCTGCTCGCGGATGGCCGGCATGTTGAGCTGCAGCTGGGTCAGCACGTTGGGGTCCACCGGGAAGTTGTCCAGGGCGATGCGGCTGCTGGAGCTCTCGGCACTGCCCAGTGCCCCGAGCAGCAGCCCCTCCAGCTCGCTGCCCAGGCCGTAGCCCTGCACCTGCCGCCGCTGCCCGAACAGTTCGGTGACGATCTGCCGGCGCAGCGCGCAGCGTACCTCGGCCGCCAGCAGCACCGGGTCCTTCGTGCCCTCGGCCGCGTCCACCAGGGCCGCGGCGATGCTGCGGATATCCTTCAGCGACACCCGCTCGGCCAGCAGCAAGGCGAACACCCGCCGCAGCTGGGCATGGGTCAGGGCCTTGCCCAGCGCCTCGCCCAGCACCGGCGCCTGCGCCGAGAGCCGCTCGAGCATGGCCGCCACGTCGTCGAAGGTGAACAGCTCGTGCAGGTTGTCGTACATCACCTTGGACAGGTGGGTGGCGATGACCGTGGACACGTCCACCACCTGGTAGCCCAGGCCGAGGGCATGGGCCTTGCGCTCCGGCTCGATCCACACCACCTGCATCTCGTAGGCGGGGTCCACGTCCGGGATCCCGTCCAGCTCGCCGTAGACCTTGGCCGAGGGGATGGCCATCAGCATCCCGGCATGGACCTGCGCCTGGGCCACCACCGTGCCGCCCAGCAGCACCGAGTACTGCGCCGGCGGTTGCGCCAGGTCGGAGCGGGCGGAGATCGGCGGCACCAGGAAGCCCAGCGACTCGGACAGGCTCTGGCGCATGCCGCGCAGGCGCTTGAGCAGCGGCGCCCCCTGGGCCTCGTCGATCAGGCCGATCAGCTTGTACCCCAGCGACACCGACAGGGTCTCCACGTACGGGATGCTGGTCCAGTCCAGCGCGGCCGGCGGCGCGGCTAGCATGGTCGCCTCGACCTCGCGCGCCGGGTCCGGCGCCTCGGTCGTGGGCGCGCCGCGCTGCAGGCGCCAGCCCAGGTAGCCCAACAGGCCGGCGAAGGCCAGGAACAGCAGTGCCGGCATCCCCGGCAGCATCGCCAGCAGCACCAGCAGGCCGGCCGTGCCGTACATCACGTTCGGCGAGGCCAGCAGCTGCTGCCCCACCTGCTGCTCCATGTCGCCGGTGGCGCTGATCCGGGTGACGATGATCGCCGCCGCGGCCGACAGCAGCAGCGCCGGGATCTGTGCCACCAGGCCGTCGCCGATGGTCAGCAGGCCGTACTGGCGGAAGGCGTCGGCGAAGCCCATGCCGTTCATGGCCATGCCGATCAGCAGGCCGCCGACCAAGTTGATAGCCAGGATCAGGATGCCGGCGATGGCGTCGCCGCGGACGAACTTGGAAGCACCGTCCATCGCGCCGTAGAAATCGGCCTCCGCCGCCACCTCCGCGCGGCGCTGCTGGGCCTTCTCCTGGGTGATCAGCCCGGCATTGAGGTCGGCGTCGATGGCCATCTGCTTGCCGGGCAGCGCGTCCAGGGTGAAGCGCGCCGACACTTCGGAGATGCGCTCGGCACCCTTGGTGACCACCACGAAGTTGATGATCATCAGGATGACGAACACCACCAGGCCGACGACGAAGTTGCCGCCGATCACCACGTGGCCGAACGCCTCGATCACCCTGCCCGCCGCATCGGTGCCCTCGTGGCCGTGCAGCAGCACCACCCGGGTCGAGGCCACGTTGAGCATCAGGCGCATCAGCGTGGCGCCGAGGATGATGGTCGGAAACGCGGAGAACTCCAGCGGCCGCTTCACCGACACGCTGACCAGGATCACCACGATGGCCAGGGCGATGTTGAACACGAACAGCGTGTCCAGCACGGCCGGCGGCAGTGGCAGCACCAGCATGGCCAGCATCAGCAGGATGGCCAGCGGCGCGCCGGCCTTGAGCCGGCGCAGCGGGGCGAAGAGGTTCTTGGACGGGTTCATGCCGGATCCGGGAAGGTCAGTTCGGCGGGGATGTCGAGGCGGCTGGGCTGCCGCGGCGGCGTGCGCCGCTCGCCGCGGCGGAAGGCCTTGATCTGCAGCACGTAGATCAGCACCTGGGCGACCGCGTCATACAGGGCGGCCGGGATCTGCTGGTTGACCTGGCTGGTGTGGTAGACGGCGCGGGCCAGCGGCGGCAGGGTCAGCACCTCCACGCCGTGGGCTTCGGCCACCTGGCGGATGAACAGCGCCGACTCGTCCAGGCCCTTGGCCACCACGAACGGCGCCTGCGCGCGCGACTCGTCATACTTCAGCGCCACCGCGTAGTGGGTAGGATTGACCACCACCACGTCGGCAGTGGGCACCGCGCGGCGGATGCCGTGGTGGAGCATGGCCCGGCGCAGCTGGCGCATGCGCTGCTTGACCTCGGGCCGACCCTCGACCTGCTTGAGCTCCTCCTTGATGTCGCGCTTGCTCATGCGCTGCTCGCGCAGGAACAGCAGCCGCTGCACCGGCACGTCGGCCAGGGCGAAGGCCACCAGCACCGCGCACAGCCACAGCACGGTGTGCACCAGCAGGCGCGCCCCACCGACCAGGGCGTCCTCCAGCGGCACCCCCTGCAGCGCGGCGAAGGCGCGCATGTTGGCGCGGCACAGCCACCAGAGCACGGCCACCACCGCAGCGCTCTTGAGCACCAGCATGGCAGTCTGGGCGTAGTGGCGCGGCTTGAACAGCCGCCCCAGGTTGGCCACCGGGTCCAGCCGGCCGAACTTCGGCCGCAGGTGCACCGGCGCCAGCACCCAGCCGCCGGGGAACAGCGAGGCCAGCACGATGCAGGCCGGCACCGCCGCCAGCGGCAGCAGCATCCTGCCCACCAGCAGCAGGGTGGCCGGGAACAACCGCGAGGCGGCGTCGTCCAGCCCGCCCTGCCCCGCGCCTGGCATGGCCAGCATGAACAGCTGGCGGAAGTCGTCCAGCCAGCCCGGCGCCAGCCACAGGACGGCCAGCACGCAGGCCGCCATGCCGACCGCGGTGCCGACCTCGCGCGAGCGCGCGACCTGCCCCTCCTCGCGCGCCTTGCGCAGCTTTTGGGGGGTGGGCTTCTCGGTCTTGTCCCCGGACTGGCCCTGGCTCATGGCTTCACCGGGACGACGGCCAGCCCGTCGAGCAACCCGACCACATGCAGCAGCATGCGCTGCACGTGGCCGGGCAACGAGGGCACCAGCAGCAGGAGCAGCAGCAGGCCGAACACGATGGTCACCGAGAAGCCCAGGACGAACAGGTTCAGGGTGGGGGCCACGCGGTTGAGCAGGCCGGCGCCGAATTGCACCGCCATGGCGGCGAACACCAGCGGCAGCGCCAGCATCAGCGCCGCGGCGAAGATCCACCCCACGCCCAGGGCCAGGCCCTGCAGGGCCAGCCCGTGCAGGGACACCGCCCCCACCGGCCAGACGTGGAAGCTGCGCGCCGCCACGTGGGTGACCAGCAGGTGCCCGTCCAGGGCGAAGAACAGCAGGACGAAGACCACGTACACCAGCGCGGAGACGGCGTCGCTCGAGGTGCCGCCGACGGGGTCGTTGAGCATGGCCATGGACAGGCCCAGCTGCGTGGAGGCCAGGGTGCCGAACACGGTCAGAGCCGACAGCACCAGGTGGAAGGCCAGCCCGATCATGGCGCCCACCAGCACCTGCTCGAACACCAGCAGCACCCCGTGCAGGGACACCGGGTCCACCTCCGGCGCCGGCGGCAGCGCCGGCTGCACCGCCACCGCCAGCACCAGCGCCAGCAGCAGGCGCGCGCGCACCGGCAGCACCGCCTCGCCGAACACCGGCGCCACCGCCAGTGCCGCGCCGAAGCGGAAGAACGGCCACAGCAGGACGGTGTACACGCCCTGCAGCTGGTGCAGCAACGCCTCCACGCCGCCTACCCCACCATCTGCGCGGCGCGCTGGAAGATCTCCACCGTGTAGTGCATCAACCGGCTGGCCAGCCAGTGGCCGGCCAGCCCGATCATCGCCAGCGTGACCACCAGGCGCGGCAGGAAGCTCATGGTCTGCTCGTTGATCTGGGTCGCCGCCTGGAACAGGCTGACCAGTACGCCGACCAGCAGGCCCGGCACGATCAGCACCAGCACCAGCAGGATGATCAGGCGCAGCGCGTCCATGGCCAGCTCGGCGACGACGTCGGGAGTCATGGCCTCATATCCCCTGCACGCTGGTGACCAGGGTGTTGACCGTCAGCGACCAGCCGTCCACCAGCACGAACAGCAGCAGCTTCAGCGGCAGGGATATCACCAGCGGCGAAAGCATCATCATGCCCATCGACATCAGCAGCGACGCCACCACGATGTCGATCACCAGGAACGGGATGAACAGCATGCAGCCGATCTGGAACGCGGTCTTCAGCTCGCTGAGCACGAACGCGGCGAGCTTGACCACGAACGGCTGCGCCTCGGGCTCCAGGTCGGCCGGCGAGCCGGAGATGGCCGCGATGTGGGCCAGCGTGGCCTTGTCGGTCTGGGCCAGCATGAAGCGCGACAGAGGCACGTTGGCGCGCCGCAGCGCCTCCTGCATGGTGATCTGGTCCTGGTCGTAAGGCACCATGGCCTCGTTCCAGATGCGCTCGCCCACAGGACGCATCACCAGCAGGGTCAGCACCAGGGCCACGCCGGTGACGACCCGCTGCGGCAGCCCCTGCTGCAGGCCCAGCGCCTGCTTGAGCAGCGACAGCACGATCACGTAGCGCAGGAAGCTGGTCATGGTCATCACCAGGGCCGGCAGCAGCCCCAGCAACGTCATCAGGACCAGGATCTGGGTCTTGACCGTGAAGCCCTGCTCGATCGAGCCGGACACCAGCGGCGTGGCCGCCTGCGCGGCCGGCGCCAGCGCCAGCAGGCCGGCCGCCAGCAACGTGCGCGCGCAACGCGGGCTCATGACGCCAGCGAGCCGAGGTCGTCCAGCTCCACGACCTTCAGCCCGTAGTTGTCCCCGGCCACCACCACCTCGGCGCGGCCGATGGTGGTGCCGTTGACCTTGATCAGCAGCGGTTCGCCCGCCAGGCGGTCCAGCTCCACCACCGAGCCGTGCTCGAGCGCGACCAGCTCCGACAGCGGCAGGGTGGCGCTGCCGACCTCCAGGGTCAGGCGCACCGGGATGCGGCGCAGCAGCTGCAGCGGGGCGCGCGGCGCGGCCTCGGCCTCGGCCGCCTGGCCGGCGATCGCGCCCAGCAGCGCCTCCGGATCGAATTCACGGGTACTCATGGCTTACTCGACAGGCACAAAGGAGGTCAGGCACAGCATCCCGCCCTGCTCGGCGACGCTGGCGCGGTAGAGGTGCACGTCCTCCACCAGCACGTCGGCGCTGCCCACCGGGCGGATCGGCAGGATGTCGCCGGGGCGCAGGCGCAGCAGTTCCTCGAAGGCGATGTCGCGGGCGGCGATGCGCGCGTGCAGGGTCACCCGCAGGCGCCGCTGCAACGGCTGGCCGGCATCGGGGGACGGCGGCAACGGCGGGCGTGCCGGCGCCACGTGGTGGAACAGGTGCGCCAGCCACGCCTCGTCCAGGGCCAGCTCCAGCCGGCCGGACAGGCCCAACGCATCCTCGTGCAGCTCGATCCGGACCAGGCGGCGGCCGGCCCCGAACGGCGTCCCAGCGGCGGCGAAGCCACCCGCGGCACCCCCGGAGCACACCGCCAGCCCGTCGAGGAACTGCGGGAACAGGCTGGCGGCGAAGCGGTGTTCGGTCTCGGTCTCCGGCGCCTCGGCCAGGGTCGCGGCATCGCCCGGGGCGTCGCCGTAGTGGTAGCCCAGCATGGCCAGCAGCAGCGGCCGGTCCAGCCGCACGGCCACCGTGCCGGTGGCGTCCTGGAAGATGCGCCACCGCACGTCGGCCCCGGTGCCGGGCATGCAGGCGGCGATGCCGGCCGCACCGGCGCGGAAGCGCGACCCGCAGCGGCGGTTGAAGCGATGCTGGAGGAACTGGTCCAGGTGCACCGCCAGGCGCTGCAGGAAACCCTCCAGCAGGTGGAACGGGCGCCCCAGGGTGCACGGATCCAGCGGTGCGACGCGCACCGGTGCGTGGCCTGGTTGGAGGCGCGGACGGGCCATGGGGCGGACGGCTGCCAGGATGGATCGGGCCCGCATTGTGGTCGGCCTGTCCCGCCGCTTCCGCGATTCTCAACGCAATCCAAAGACGGAAACGGGCCGCCGGAGACCCGGCGGCCCGCCAGTCCGTCCGGCGGCGGGCGCGCCCGCCGCCGTCCGTGCCGCGGCTTACTGCAGCAGCGACAGGACCATCTGGCTCATCTGCGAGGACTGCTTCAGCATCGAGGTGCTGGCCTGCATCAGGATGCTCTGCGAGGTCATGTTGGCGGTCTCGCGGGCATAGTCCACGTCCATGATCCGACCGCGCGCGTCGGTCGTGTTGGTGATCATGTTCTGCAGGTTGTTGTAGGTGTGGGTCAGGCGGTTCTGGGCCGCACCCAGCTTGGCGCGGGCGGCGCCGATGGCCTTCAGGGCGTCATTCAGCTTGCCGATAGCGGCGGCGGAGTTGGTGGCGCCGTCCAGCTCGCCCGCGTCGTTCATGAAGTTGTCGATCTCACCCAGCTCGGCGGTGATGTCCACCGACATGGTCTCGGCCGCGGTGGCGCCGATCTGGAAGCTCAGCGCGCCGGCCAGCTTGCCACCGGTGGCGAACAGGGCCTCGCCGCCGTAGGTGGTGTTGTTCAGGATGTTGCCCAGTTCGTCGATCAGCGCGGTGTACTCGGCGGCCAGCGCGGCGCGGTCGTCATCGGTGGTGGCGCCGTCGGCGGCCTGGGTGGCCAGGTCCTTCATGCGCAGCACGATGTTGGTGAACTCCTGGAACGCGCCCTCGGCGGTCTGCATCAGCGAGATGCCGTTCTGGGTGTTCTGCGCGGCGACCGTCATGCCGCGGGTCTGGGCCAGCAGGCGGGTGGCGATCTGCAGGCCGGCGGCGTCGTCGGCGGCCGAGTTGATCTTGTAGCCCGTGCCCAGGCGGGTCATCGAGGTGTTGAGGGCGCTCTTGTTGCTGGCCAGGGTGTTCTGGATGTTCAGCACCGAGGCGTTGGTGTGCAGGCTCAGCATCGTGGATGTCCTTTTCTGTCGTCGTTTGGGGAAAGCGTGGGAGCCATCGCCCACGACATGGACAAGACGGCAGCGGATGGAACCGGATTAAATCCCCGCGCGGATTTCTTCGCGTTCCGTGCGCCGCGTCGCGTTTTTGCGCGCGGTGCGGCGGCTCAACCGCCGTACAGCCCCCGCACCTGGGCTGCGACCAGGCGCAGCTTGGCGGCGTAGTCCGGATCGGTGGCGTAGCCGCCGCGCACCAGGCCGGCGGCGAACGCGGCCGCGTCGTCGCCGGCCCCCAGGATGCCGGCGTAGCGCGGGCTGCGCAGCAGGCGCACGTAGTCGTCGAAGGCGCTGGCGTAATCGGCGTAGGCGCGGAAGCGCTGCACCACCGGCAGCAGGCTGCCATCGGCGGCGGCCTCGCGGGTCACGGCCTCGACGCTGGCACCGCGCCAGCCGGCACCGGCCTTGATGCCAAAGAGGTTGTGCGAGCTGCGGCCGTCGCCGGCGCGCGGCGGCTGCCGGCCCCAACCGGATTCCAGCGCCGCGTGCGCGGCCACCAGCGCCGGCGACACGCCCAGCGCCGCGCCGGCGCGGCGGGCCCACGGCGCAATGGACTCCAGGAAGCCGCGGCGCCGGCCCTCGTCGGCGGCCACCGCCGCACCGGTGGCGGCCGGCGCCTGCGACGGCAGGTTCGCGGCCACGACCGCCGGGGCCGACACGGACGCGCGTGCGGTGCCGGTGCCGAAGCCGTTGCGGATGCTGTCGAGGATCTCCGCGCGCAGGCGGGTGTAGGCCGATCCGAAGGCGCCGGCGGACGCGGGGGCCGCCGGCGTGGTGGCGGGTGTGGTCCAGGCGGCGCCGGCGGCACCGCCGATGGCGTCACTCCGGAGCATAGGTATGGCTTTCGCCGTACAGCACCTGGCTCATCGTCTCGTACTGGGAGGCCAGCAGGTTGCCGTTGCGCACGGTCAGCGAGCGGCAACGCACCGCCATGTCGCGCAGCGCCCGGCAGCGCGCCTCCAGCTCGGCGTACTGGTTCGGGGTGAACGGCGAGCCGGAGCCGCCCTGCGCCGCCCGCCCGCACATCAGCCGGGCGATCTCCAGCAGGCGCGGATGCCGTCCCTGCCCCTGGCTCTCCAGGCGGGCCAGGTTCTCGGCGATCGACTCGCTGATGCGCACCATGGCCGCGGTGTCCAGGCGGGTGGCCACGGCGTACTGCTCCTCAAGCATGGCGGCCAGGCTGCGGTAGATCTCCAGTTCCCGGTCGAGGCTGGCGAGCACCTGGTCGAGCATCGTGGCCTGCATGCTCAGTCCTGCTTGCCGTGGTAGCGCAGGATCAGCGTCGCCAGGACGTCGGCATCGAAGCGGATGCGTCCCTCCTGCACGGCGCGTTTGATCTCGGCCACCCGGCTGTCCACCATCGAGCCGGCCTTCAGGGCCGCCTCGGCGGCGCGGATGATTTCCGCGTCCCGTCCCGGCTGCACGCCAGGCGTGCCGGCCGTGGCCGCGGGGGGGGCGGCGTCCTGCGCGGGACGCTCCTGGATGCCGGACTGGGGCACGGCAATGCCCTGCACGGGTGGGGGGAAGACGATCTTCATGGCAGCGACCTTAAGCGAAAACGGGCTGGCAACGGCGAATCCTCAACGGAATCTCGCCTACCCCGCATAGACGGCAGCGGGCGGCCGCCGATTAAATCGTGACCCCGCTCACGGCCCGCCTCCGTGCCGCGCCGGGCCGGGCACGTCGCCGACCATGTCCACGCCCTCGATCAGCCGCTGCGGGCTGAGCGGGACGCCGAACATCCGCCGCACCGCATCGGCGTGGCCGGCGTCCAGGATCATGAACTCGATGCGGCGGTTGACCGCGGCGGTCGGATCCTCCGGGGTCAGCGGCGCGTTGTCGGCCATGCCCACCGACTGCAGCACCGCGGCATCCGGCATCCCGCCCTCCATCAGCAGGGCGCGCGCGGCCAGGGCTCGCTCGCTGGACAGGTGCCAGTTGGAGCGGGCACCGCGCGAATCCCGGTAGGGCACCGCATCGGTATGGCCGACCAGCACGATCGGGTTGCCGACGCCGGCGAACACCCCGCCCAGGCGCCGCAGCAGCTCGCGGAAGCGCTCGTTGGGCACGGCGCTGCCGAGGCGGAACACGCCGCGCCGGTCGGTGTCGTGCAGCATCACCCGCAGGCCCTGGTCGGTGACGGCCAGGCCCAGGTTGTCCTGCAGCCCCGCCTCCACGCCGAGCTGGCGCAGGCGTTCGGCCAGTTGCTCCAGTTCCTCGCGGGATTCGTAGAAGCGCGGCTCGGCGACCTCCTGGCGGGTGTCCTCGCCCAGCGGGGTGGCCGTGGGCACGCGGCCCAGGCCGCGCTCGTCGCGCTCGCCGCCCTCGCCCACCAGCACGCCGGTGCCGCCCTCGTAGGCCATGCTCTGGCCCAGCTTGCGCGCCGCCTCCTCCTCGCGCGTGCTCAGCAGCCACAGCACCAGGAACAGGCACATCAGCGCCAGGCAGAAGTCGGCGAAGGCGACCTTCCAGGTGCCGCCGTGGTCCTCGTCATGGCCGCGCCCCCGCGCGGCGCGCTTGATCACCTCGGCCTCGCCGGCGCGGGACGCGCGGGCGGGGCGCGCCGGCTCGGCGCGGGCGGGTGCGGGCGTGCTCACGCCGTACCCTCCTCCAGGCGCATGATCCAGGACTCCAGCTGCAGGAAGCTGGGCTTGCTGTTGAGCGGCATCAGCCGGCGCCCGGCGTCCAGCGCCAGCAACGGCGGCTTGCCCGCGGCATAGGCCACCAGCACCACCTTGATGCACTCCAGCTCGGCGACCTCGTCCTTCACCACCTGCCCGATCATGTTGCTGAGCGGATCGAGCACGCCGTAGCACAGGAACACGCCGAGGAAGGTGCCGATCATCGCCGCGGCCACCTTGGCCGCGATCTCGCCGGAGGTGGCGCCGTCGGCGACGATGCTCATGGCCATCACCACGCCCAGCACCGCGGCGACGATGCCGAAGCCCGGCATGGCCTCGCCGGTCTTGCGCAGCGACTTGGACGGCTGCTCCAGGTCGCGGTGGATCGCGTCAAGCTCCTGCTCCAGCACGCCCTCCAGCTCGTGCGCGGTGATCCGGCCCAGGGCCATCAGGCGGAAGTTGTCGACGATGAAGGCCAGCACCCGCGGCGAGGCCAGGATCAGCGGGTAGCGCTGGAAGATCGGACTCTGCTGCGGCGCCTCGACGTGCTCGTCCAGGGCCTTGAGGTCGCGGCCCAGCTGCAGCAGTTCGTACATCAGCAGCAGCAACTGCCGCTCCATCTCGTGCTCGGCGCCCGGACGGGCGCGCATGAACACCTTGCGGATCTGCGCGGCCAGCTCGGCCAGCACGTGGCGCGGGTTGCCCAGCACGATCGAGCCCAGCGCGGCGCCGACGATGATCAGGATCTCCACCGGCTGCCAGATCAGGCTGAAGGTGCCGCCCATGATGACGAAGCCGCCGAAGACGGCGCCGAGGACGATGAGGATGCCGAACAACTGTTGCATGGTCGTGGATTCCATCGGAACCGGGCGCGGCCCGGCGTCGGCCCGTCACCGGGCGGTGGGCTGGCCTACTCCTGTTCCAGGACGGCGCGCATCTTGGCCAGGGCCCGCTTGTTGATCTGGCACACCCGCGCCGCGGTCAGGTCCAGCACCTGGGCGATCTCCTCGAGGTTGAGCTCGAACTGGTAGTACAGCTGGATCACCTTCTGCTCGCGCTCGTCCAGGGCCAGCAGCGCCCGCTTGACGCTGGAAGCGTCGATGGCGCGGCGCTCCGGCCCCGGCTGCTGGCCGGCCACGTCGGCGCCCTCGGCCAGCAGCGCGTCGAAGCTGGCGAACTCGCGCGCGCAGTCGTCGTACAGCAGCTGCTCGTACTCCTCGTCACCGATGCCCAGCGCCTGGCACAGCTCGGCGCGGCCCGGGTCGCGGCCCAGCTGCCGGCGCAGGGCGCGCTCGGCGGTGCGCAGGCGGTGCGCCCCCTGCCGCGCGGCGCGCGGGCGCCAGTCCTGGCGGCGCAGCTCGTCGAGGATGGCGCCGCGGATGCGCAGGGCCGCGTAGCTCTCGAAACCGGCGTCCGGCGTGCCGTAGCGGCGCAGGGCCTCGAGCAGGCCCACCAGCCCGACCTGCTCCATGTCGGCGCGGTCCATCACCGTGCCGGCGTGCGAGGACAGCCCGCGCACGGTGCGCCGGACCAGCGGCATGTAGGCGAGCATCCACTCGCGCTCGGAGCGCGGATCGGCCTGGCCGGCGATCGCCTGCAGCTCCGCGTACCGGACCGCGTGCAGGCTCATTCCAGCATCATCCTCGCGACCAGCACCTGGTTGAACGGCATGCGCCCGGCGCCGCCGTACACCTGCACGAACTGGTCGTCCAGCAGCCCGGCGATCTGGTCCACCTGCATCTGGCGCAGCTCGTCGGCGGTGTAGGCCGACAGGGTGCGCAGCGCCACGCTGCGCAGCAGCGGCAGCTGCGCGGTGGTGCGCTTGGCGGCCTCCTTGTCGGCGACGGCGAACACCAGGTCCAGGGCCAGGTAGCGGGGCCGCCCCCGGGCACCGTTGCTGCGGGTCATCACCACCAGCTTGTCCAGGGTCACGTAGTGCTCGCTCGGCACCGGCGCGACCGGGCGCCGGGCAGCCTCCCCCGCCCCGCGGCCGGCGAACGGCCCCCAGCCCGCGTACCAGCCCGCGGCGGCCGCGGCGCCGAGCAGGACCAGCACGCCAGCCAGGGCGATGGCCAAGGTCTTCTTGCTCATCGCGTCATGCTCCGATCGTGTTCACGCGGCGCAGGGCCGCGGCAAAGCGGGAATAGGCCTCCTCCGAATCGCCCAGGGCCCGGCCCGGACGCGCCGGCTGCTGCGGCTCGCCGCGCTCCTGGCGGCCCTGGCCGTGCGCGTCGCCGTGGCGCTGCTGCCCGACCTGCACGCTCACCTCGGTGAACTGGCGGCCGGCCAGGTCCTGGCGCAGGCCCTCGGCAATGCCCTGCAGCTGCCGCGCCACCTCGTCGTGGCTGGCGCTCAGGTGCACGCGCAGTACGCCGGCCTCGTGGCGGACCTCCAGCTGCACGGTGCCGGCCATGTGCGGCTCGAGCCGGATCACCGCCTGCTGCACGCCCTGCTGGAGGCGGGCCTGGATGTGCCCACCGAGCAGTTCCAGCAGGGCCGCGGGATCGCCGCGTCCGGCCTGGTGCGGGACGCCGGCGTGGGCCACGGCGGCCGCCGGCGTGGCCGGCGCCGCGTTGTTCCATGCGGCGGCCGCGGGCACGCCCTCGGGCAGCGCGCCACGCAGGCCGGCGCCGCCGGTGGCCTCGGCCGCGGGAGCCCGGGCGTTGGCTTCGGCCGTGGCGGCGGCCTGCCCCGCCCCATCCACGGGCGTGGACGGGGACCCCTGCGGCGCGTGTGGCGCGGCG